>Ga0075163_10000073_pt1 | contig 104788 bp, 72 predicted proteins | sample JI1023141ADNA_FD_71478 | JGI IMG/M metagenome (GOLD analysis project Ga0075163, IMG submission 71478) | Wastewater effluent complex algal communities from Wisconsin, to seasonally profile nutrient transformation and Carbon sequestration -... | ecosystem: Engineered > WWTP > Effluent > Algae... | reverse complement strand
CTCCGGTGCTCTGTATAGATTGCCTCGGTGCTCTGTATAGAATGCTCCGGTGCTCTGTATAGATTCCTCCGGTGCCCTGTATAGTTTGCTCCGGTGTCTAGTATAGATTGTACGGATGTCTAGTGTAGAATGCTCGGATGTCTCGTATAGATTGTTCGGACGCGTAGTATAGATTGTTCGGATGCATAGTATGGATTGTTCGGACGCTCATTATAGATTGCTCGGATGCTCTGTATGAAATGCTTTGGTGTCTAGTATAGATTGTTCCGGTGCTCAGTATAGAAGGGTCTGTTCAATAAACTGTGTCAGTTGAGACACTGCCTGGACTTACACACTTTTCTGAGCTGTGTCAGCTATTGAGCCTTCACTTTCTTCTTCATCGGAAACTCAAACCCAAACCTAACAGCAAGTCTATCGCCATAAGGACTCATGCCATCTTTGTCGTAGAGATTGTAAAGTACTTCGGTGTTGCCTTTGATATTCTTATACACTGTAAAGTCTTTTTTGATACCCACAAATACACTCGGTACCCATTCGCGATACGTGGGGTCTACCCCTTTGCTACTGGCAATCAGTGGTGGAATGGTTGTGTTCATGAGTTCGGGTAGCAATCTGAAGTTTATCCCTCTAGTCCACTTCAATTCGAAGGCTGCACGTGGACCGTAAACGCTTTCATCACTGGTAATACTAAGACCATCAAATGGCAGGCGCTCGTTCCAGCCGGCACCGGCAGAAAGGCGTGGGGTGATCAGATACATTAGCATCGGATTTATATCCAATAAAAAATATTGACTCTTTTGAATCTGAAACGATATACCTGGCACCAGTCGTTCGATGAGTGGCTTGCCTTTGAGCGGGTTGGGCGCACGCTTAGGTAGTTCGGCCAGACTCTTAACTTCTGAATATTTCCCTTTCAATTTACTTACTTTATCCATCGCCTGTTGCAGCACTTCCTGCTTGCCTGCAAAATGGTCTTGCGCAATGTCCATCACCTGTTCCTGCACCAACTCTTTGGCCTTGTCCTTCAGCGCAGCAGAATCGAGTTGTGTGTATTCTGTCATCAGGGCTTTGCCTTCTGCCAGTTGGTCCACCCCTTCCATGCCTGCCAATTTACTTTCAATGGTTTTATCAATGCTCTTCACTTCATCCAGGTTTCCTTTCATGAGGTTCTGCGCGTCTTGCGCATACTGACCAGCTTGTTCTGTTATACCTGAAATTTTGTTCAAGTTACCAGAGAGGTCTTTGAGGTTGGGATCGAGGGCGAGTTGGTTGGTGAATGTGGGGAGTTTTATGCTGTTAAGATCAGGCAGCTCTAATGAAGGAAGGCCGGGTGTTGCTGTATTCAATGCCGGCAACGAATAACCTTGTATGGATGATTGCAACTTTTGCATGGGTTCCTGCAACTGGGGTGGCAGTTGAATTTCCTGTAAGCCTTGTGTGGCTTTAGATTTAAGGGCGTCTACTTTTTGTGTGAGCGATGAGATCTGTTCATCTTTCATCCGGTTCAGACTATCCAGTTTGTACATGACATTTTCTGTCGGGAGTTTAAGTGTACTGAGACTATCAATTTTGGATTGCAGGCGATTGCTTACGGAATCGATTTTTGAAAACTGCTTTTGATACAGGTTGTTTAAACTATCGGCTGTGGATTGAAAGGACAATGTGATAGAATCTGCTTTTTTAATTGACTTTTGTAAAAGCGTATCGGTGGGTAATATAATTTCGAGGCTATCCCACTGCTGTGCGAGCGCCAAGTTTGAGATAAACACACCTATAATTATGAGCCTAAATTTCACTTACTAAAGATAGAAATAAGATGACCAGAATAGTAGACCTTTTTGAACTTAATTTGGTAGAGAATCATCACCCAGCAACTTTAGCCAATCATAAAAAACCGCAGTATAAAACTGAACCGGATGTTTTGCTAATTTCATTACCGCAGATAGAAAAGTTAATTTATTTAGGAAATGGAAGAGTTGCAATTAGGTGTAGACAAGTTGTTGGTCAGGCGACCAACAACAACCTAGGGAGGTATCGGTGGGAAGAACAAAGTTCAGACTATCCAATTGCTGTGCCAGGGCCAGGTTAGAAGTAAGAACACATAGAATCAGGAGCCTGATTTTCACTTATGAAAGATATAAAATTGAGAAACTAAATAGTATGCCTTATAACTTAATTTGGTTGCGAGTCAAGGCTAGTCGCAACAACTAATAACTCCCAACTTTTTTGACTAACAACAACCTTAGGCGCCTAATCATTTAATCTCCTTAATACTCTTCCATCCAAGTTTCGGTACAACTATATACTCTGGTATTGGCTGATTAAGATAAATATCATTAAGAGTTGGATCTTTAGAAGAAAACTTCACTAAATATCTTCCTCCTGGAACTGTGGCATCGTACAAATAAACTGAAACATTTGTGTAACGAACGCCATTATAATAAAACTCATACGAAACTCCCCTTCCATTTTTAGCCGTGATTGTGTATTTTAAAGTTGTTGCTACTGAATACCTGCCATGAAGTTTTAACTCTTTTTCATGATCTTGATTTAAAAAATAACTAATTATTAGTATTGAGAAACCAACTGTAAAATAAACTATAGTTTTGATTCTATTTCTTCTGCCAATCTTAGTTTCCACTTTCATAGATATCATTTGTAATATTTGACAAGCCCCCACTTATAAAACTTACACCCTTTGAGCCTGTCCAAATAAAAACAGCACGCTGATATGCACCACTTGAAGGCGAAAGCCCATTTGATATTGACGATCGTCCGGACCACAATGAAATCGCAGCTAAGTTTCTTCCAGCACTATTCAAACCACTAAATGCTCCACCAATACCACCTGAAACCAAAACATCTGTTATTGAACTACCACCGTTCATTATGTTTTCAGATTTCCCGTTTAAATTAATTGAGAAAGCAGTAGATAACATTCCGTTTTTTGCCATTGTTCTGAAGTTCATGCCAGGATTTGCAACCGATAGTGCCACTGAAGTAATGTTTATACTTTCGATGGATGATCTAAAACTTTTGCCAGAAGCATAACTGACTGCTACCTGAGAACCAACATCCATTAATAAACTTGCAGCCCTCGCATTTAAAGCAGCTTTTCCAACAAGTCCTCCCGCTCCCATTAAACCTCCACCACTCACAAATGCCATCAATCCTGCCCCAAAGGGGTGCTCCATAAATTTACTTTGCCCTTCGTGTATATCTTGAACAACAGGGTTTAGCATGGTGTTAAAATGCGATTGACTAATGTTTGAAACAAAAATATATCGGTTCAATAATTCACCTAACATTGTTACACCATCACTACTAACCCCTGCACCTGAAGTATTTACCCCCCACGTTTTGATCCAGAACCCATTACTTCCCCCAGCCCCAAAAGTCGCACTTGGAAAAAGTAGTTTGAGTGAATTAATAATTCCACCACTTGAACCATAATCATTATCCAGCGTAGTGTTTACTACATTATGTGCATGCCACTCTCCGAAACTTGAATACGTACCATGGTTGTTTACCCGGTACAATGCTCGTAGCTGAGCATCAGAAAGCCCTGTAGCATCCACCTGTCCACCACTCGGGTCATTCATCATCACCGGGTTATTCATTGCATAATTATAGGTAGTATGCGAAGCATACAGAGTCGCGTACGGATCAATTTGCAACATTCTTCCTGTTGCCGGATCATAGCCCCTGTAAAACATTTCGTACCAGCCGCTGGTTTGATTCAACTCGTTAGCGGCATTGTAAAGATAATTATTTGTAGTTGCATTTTCACGCGTCCAACTATTACCAGTTTGCAATCCAAAAGGGTAGTATTCGTTGTATTGAATTATGTTGTTGCCCGGGGTATGAGTAACTACTACATCATCTACATAAAACTCAACCAACGTAGCACTCTCATTGCTTATATACACATAGGCATACCCTGCTTCTTTTACCGTAATCTCACTCTTCATATAATCGTGGAGGGCCTTTGGGGTTGCCCCTACCTGTACGCCTCCGTCAATCTGCTGCCAGGCCGCATCTAAAAATTTATAGTCTTTATCAAAGAGCAAAATGTTTACAAATAGTTTAGGGTACGTGGTGCCGCCATTGCCCCCACCTGCAGCGACAATGCTTCCGTAGCTGTTCAGCGAGTTAAAGGCTTTCAGGGCCTCGCCCGTAGAAGCCGAACTGACACCAAATGCACTGGTAAGTGCCATCGCAAACCCTGTTAGGTTTGAAGACGTGCTTTGGGGATTATAATACTTTGCATAGGCCTCAAGCTTAACTATATCACCAGGATATACTTTCATGCTTTTAGCTACACCAATTTGTGAGTTTACACCTCCCGTAAGTTTTTGTGCATAGTCGGTACCATCGGTGGTGACATCGGTATGATCAAACAGCTCAAAGTTGATACGGTTAGTATAGTTTTGAAAATTAGTATTGGTGCTGCTCTCAAAATTTGCAATAGATGCTGTAATGGTTGGTGCTGCCGAGCTAAAAACCACCCGGGTATTGCCTTGATGATCGGCAATGGCATATTGAAACTCCAGGTTGCTGCCATTCTTCACCACCCGCCCTTCAGGTGAGCCAAAGAAACTCAAGACCGCATTTTCATATACAAAACCATTTACATAATCGGTAGTTGTGGTAACCCCGCCCATCGTTACACTCATCTTAAGCTTAGATCCTGCGGCATCGTAGACATAATTTATAACGCGGCCGTTGCTAAACGTGACCTGCGTTGGCTTACCCAGGAAATTATAAACTATGTTACTGATCCCTTTGTTCAAATCCGTGGTCAGGTTACCATTGCTATCGTAGGTATAATCATTGGTTGTGCCGCTGGTGCCATTATCAAACCCTGTGGCCATGGCCGAGGCATCGGTAACTTTTAGAAGGCTGTTTTTATTGGTGGTGTTGTAAGTATAGGTAAGGTTATCGGCATCTTCCGAGGTATAAGAAGCAATCAATCCACTAAGCTGGTGTTTTCGCTGCTTCCGTTGAAGTGTTTTTATGTTGCCGTTATGGTCGTAGCTCATCACTTCATTTTGAGCATTCACCTCTTTATCCCAGTTGGTTATTCCCTTAGCCTGGAAGGTAGCAGTTTCTAATTTGCCGGTTTTATCGTAGGCATATTTGTAGCTCTTTTGATTTTCGGCACCATTTCCAGTGCCTATTACCTTCCACTTTAAGGCGGAGAGATTGCCATTGTATAACCCGGTATTGTTCAGGCCGCTCTCTGTAGTATTATATAGCAACTCCATGCCAAAATAGTCCGTGGTTTCATCGTTGCTATTGTCAATAGCTAATTGCGCATTGTTAATTGATTTCAGTTGACCGCGTATGGTGTAGCGATAGTCCACCGATTGTAAATAATTTGTACCGGTGGTGTTATGCAGCTTTTTATCCACCAGTTGGCCTAGTTCGTTATATGTGTAATTTGCCAACACCTGGTCCGATGCACCATTGTTACTCTGCTTTACGTTTGACAGCCTGCCTTGCGTATCATATTCAAAGGTATTAATCACCGTTTTGAAAAGGAGATTTCACAGTGGCTTCTTACGAAGAACGAAAACATACAAACCATAAAATTTACACCTCGCGAACTTGAAATCATTGTTAAACTCTCGCGAGGGCTGACGTGTGCTGAAATCGGGCAATACATGAATATCAAAACACGAACCATTGAATCGTATCGGGCCGATCTGATTAAGAAAGCGGGCGTTAAAAATACAGCAGAATTAATTTCATATGTTTATAAGCAAGGCATCATAAGTTGAATGCATCTTGAAAACGTTTCGGTAATAAAACAGAAAACCCATGCAATTTGTATTACAAGGGTTTAAATGGATTTTACAGAGCCCCCTGCCGGAATCGTCCCGATAGCTATCGGGACAGCGACCTAGTGATATTTTAATTTAAGTCTCTCACCTAGTTCAGGATAATTTTTGAGATCATTTATAAATTTCCTGGATTTCATTCTCTTGATATGTCTCTCAATATTTACAGCCTGCCTTCTTGAAGTACATTCCAGATAAAAATACAAAGACCAATCATCGGCTTTTGTAGTGTAACCATCAGTAAACAGTTTATTCAAGTGTTGATCTAACCGTTTATTAAGATCTTCGGTCTGGCCTATGTAAAATTGGTCTAAACTCTCAGAGTAAAGTATATACACTACCATAAACAATAAAGCCGAATCCTGTGGATTCGGCTTTTGAGCCCCCTGCCGGAGCGACCTACCTTCTCTTGATTACTCTCTATTGCTTCCATTTGCTCTGATTTTGACGATTCTCACAAAAGTCAGAATACCTTCGAGTGCTTCTAAAAGCAACCTCTTTCAAAAATGTTTCAGTAATGTTTCAGTAAAATCTATATGCTGTGGCTACTTATAATGTAGATATAAATAATAGGCCCCGTAAAAACGGGCTGCATCTGCTCCTTCTCAGGATTACCCAAGGCAGAAAACACAAGCGCATTTCGCTTGGGAGATATGTTTCGAATGCTCACTACAATAGAAAAGCGAAGTATGGATTTTGGATCAGACTCTCCTGCATGCAGCACAGAGAAATTAATGAAATGATTAAGTCCAGAATTTCAGAACTGGAAGCCAAAGAATCAGAATTTAAGAAGGCTGGTAAAACACCAACCCTTCCGCAATTGACAAATGATCAAAACCCTTTTCAGGAAATTGGATTTGTAGAATTTACCAAGAAAGAGATAATCAGACACCGCACCCATAGTCAATTTCGTACAGCTATCAAGAAGGAGCACTTGATTAGTAAGGTGCTGAACTACTATGGTTCGGAAGATCTTCGGTTTAAGGACATAACTGTTACCTTCCTCAAGGGTTATGAGAGCCACTGGACATCCCGTGGAAATATGATTAATACAATCCAGACAGACTTCAAAAATTTAAGGGCAATAATTAGAAATGCTATCCAGGAAGATATAATTCCTGCAGATCAAAACCCATTTACCCGCTACCGAATTAAATCCGCCAAGACGTTCAGAGCTAAACTCGATGAAACTGAAATCCAGGCCATGCTCTACCTTGATCTTGAATATGGAAGTGATGTATGGCATGCAAAGAACATGTTTCTCCTCTCCTTCTTTTGTGCCGGAGTCCGGTTCGGTGACTTACTTCAACTCAAATGGAAAAACGTATCAGGAGATCATATCACCTATGTAATGGATAAAACCGAAAATCCACATGCTGTTTTGTTAACTCCGGAAGCTAAGTCGATTTTAAGTTATTATAAGAAACCTATAGTTAATCAGGATCACTTCATTTTTCCATTCTTGAAGAATAATGTTGATTATTCCGATCCTGAATTTTTGACCAGACAAATAGGATCAAAAAATACCGCAATTAACAAGTACCTGAAAACGATATGCAAGAAGGCAGGTATCACGAAAAAAGTTTCTTTCCATATTAGCAGGCATTCTTTTGCCTATATGGCTATCAGAAAGACTGGTGACCTCTATGGGGTATCTAAAAGTCTTAACCATAAAAATCTAAATACAACCGAGATTTATTTGAAGGAGACAGATCCGGAAGCGGCCGATAGTCTGATGAAACGAATATTCATTCAAGTTTAACAAACTCGTTGCAGATCATTTTTTAATCAATCCTTACTCTCTTCATGTCGGTATTTGCATTCACAACAGGAGCGTACATCAGCGAAACCTGAGCGGGATTAATCAGGTATTTACCAGTGAATCGAGGAAGCAATTTAATTTCAAAAGTGTAGTTTCCAGATTTCATGTTCTCACAGAAGATCACCGTGCGATCTTTGAAATACTCGCGGTGCGTTTCTACCCGATAATTATTTTGAGTTTTTTCTGCATAACTACAAGCCCCAGGAATAGGTACTTCAATCATCACATATTCAAGGTTCGCTTCCTTGCTTACCTGCACTTCAACAATGAGGGTGACAGGTTTTCCCGCCTCAACTACGGACTGATTGTTGGCAAACGTGGTTTCAATTTCAAAGCCCTCAACTCCCGTCTTCGCTATTACAACGCGCTCCTTCCTATACTGCATAAAATAGGCCGGCAACCCTGATTCTTTCCTGATACGGATTTCTTCCTGAGGTTGCAGTTCTAATCGATATGGAAATTTATCGACCGAGGCATTCACCTTGCCGCTCAAGGTTACCCTTGTTTGTTGTTTCTTTGAAACGCCTTCTGCAATCAAGTCGGGTAAAACAGTTGTTAAAATATTTGATGAATGATACGTATTCCATCCTTCCTTGTTTCGCTGGTTAATGAAATACATTTGCATTGGCTCAACTAATTTCCGCAACAGAGAATCTCTTCTTGCGATCCTATAGGCAATAGCATTGATTGCCAGGTTATCATCATACCAAGACCTTGAGGATTTACCATCGGAGAAATGAACATCCCCGAGAATGCCATTCTTCTGGTAGCGCAACAAAGTGTCAGTTTGATAAGGCAAGTGAACGATTTGCCGGATTTCCTGCACAAGAAATTTTCCTTTCAACAGCGAATAAGGTGAGTAGTATCGCTTATTTTTTGAACGGATAGACCGTTGTTCGCGAATCAATAACGTATCAAGTCTGGCAAGATGCTTTGAATAATCAAGCTTTGCACTCCATGACGCCAGGGCATGTAACAAATCGGCATCAGACAAAGCGTATTGATTTAGGATATCAAATTTATATTCTGCTTTACTCGCGATGTTCCCTATGTTTAGATCTACTTTGTAACCCGCTTCGCTTGCAGCTTTCAATGCACGAAGTATATGAGATGACATCCAGTAGGAAGTGGCCGGAGAAACATCCCACCAGGACCATAAAAATTCTTCATTTTGGTTTTTTAAAAGCCGAGCGATGATTTTATTAACATCTTTATCATATTTGAAAGGCTTACCTTCGTATGCCATCAACATTCGGTAATTCACAAGTCCTAAAAGCTTGGAAGCGAGTTGCTCATTGCAGTCAAATTTGTAGTTGAGAAGATACCTGGCTTCCCCGGCATAAATATCAATTTGGTTTGTTAGGATTTCTATAGTAACATTTTCCCTGGTTGAAGCCTTCACATGAACATTCTCATTGTTTTTCAAGATTGACAAGGAACCATCAGCCCGAACTATCCCCTGTTCTACCACCGGAACTGTCCGTTCTTCTCCATCGAGGTAGCCATCGTCTCGTGTAAAAACAAAGCGAGATTTTATTGAGTCAGTGGTGGTAGCATTAACAGGAAGTTGGTCGGTAAAAAACTCAGAGAACTGAATCTCCTTTTCGAACCCATTTTGTGAGTTGCTCCATGTTACCGCTCCTGAGATGTTCTTATCTTGAGTGTAATTGGAAATATTTCCAATGAAGAATGCAGAATCCCCTTGGGTCAAGAATTGCGGCACACGCAATTCTGTCATAATTGGCTTGTAAGATTTGATGCTCTTGCGTGCAGTACCTGTCTGAAGATGGCGATTCATTGCATACACAGTTGCCTCCCATCGCGTGACGTCATCAGGGAACTTAATCTTGAATTTAGACTGACCTTGTTTGTCTGTAAATAGCCTCGGTTCCCAGAAACCCACATCCGAAAAATGAGAACGGATCGTGTTCAGGGTAATGAGCTCCTGATACAACTTTTTTTCCGCCTCCAGCTTTGTTATGTCTTCTACCTCTGCGAAGTCCCTGTCTGGCGTTGAAATTGAAACACCGCTTACCCTTCCGCTTAATGATGCAGTGAGGTTTTCCCGTAGCTGGACTCCATAACCAGTCACAACGATTTCTTGAAGCTGAGTCACATCTGCCATCATCGAAACCGAGACTTCTGATCCAACCTGCACTTCAATCTCTTCGGTCTTATATCCGATAAAACTTATTACAAGGGTGACAACCGGTTCATCACTATCCAGGGCAAAAAGCCCATCTGCGTCTGTAACGGTTCCGTTAGTTGTGCCTTCGATAACCACATTAGCTCCAGGCATAGGGAAGTTTGATTCGTCATAAACTACACCCTTAATATTACCGTAGATTGGCCCTGAATTACGCATAGAAATTATTCGTGGTTCAGGAGCACCATAACAATCTTTAGAGGCCACTTCAAGCCATTTTCGGGATTGCGCATCTAAATTGTGCCAGGTAGCTTGATTGAAGTCAATTACAGCTTTACTATAAGATCGAAGATTTATGCTATCCATTCTCAGGTAGCTGCCGTTGTTGTAAATGGCAATTATGTGATTGCAGCCTCGGGGAATAGAATAAAAATCTGGGTTTGAGCCGTACTGATTTTGGCAGGGTGAAGTAATTTTTCCCGTTGCACAGTTTTCGAACAGTATTGAAGCAAAACCCGAATTTTCTTTTTCCTCCGGAAGTAAGACCTTTATATAGATTGACTGATCTACAAGGTTGATTGACCGTGGATGCCACGTGTTAATGGGTACATTACTCGATTCCAGAAAAGCTTTTTTAGTCATTACTCTGTCGTTAACATTGGTCATTGGCTTGAATGAGGTATTATAAAGTCTCTCGGGAATCAGCTTTTCAGCATTCATCTTGTACACAATGTTATCTTCGAACGCATAAGTAAATCTACCTTCGTGCTGATAGGTAGTGTGCAAACCATTCCCACCAGTGAATGTTTGCTTACCAGGAGTTACCGGGCCAACAGTAATTGCTTCCTTACTAACATAATTCTGCAACTGGAACAGTGGGATAAACTCATTGCCTGATTCGAGGTAGGAAGTTCCTCTCGTATTCTTAAAGGAAGAAATGAAGGTATGGTGCCTGTCGATCTCAGTCTTGGTGAATGAAGGGTACACTCTATCATGCTTAGTCTTCTTTATAGGCAAATCTATCTTCAGAATCCTGACACTCTCGGGTAAGTTGTCCAGGTCAACGCTAAGTATAGTTTTCTTCCCTGGCGGAAACGAAAGCGAGTCAAAAAGTAGAACCCTGTCATACAATCTTAAAGTAATGGCAACTTTCTTATGGTTGGGTACATAAAATGAATAGGACTTTGGTTGATCAACCCATGAATAGTAAACAGGCTTACGATTAACTTCAATAACATAGACCTGCTTTGCAACTCCATTTTGCATCACATAAGGTGCGAACTGAGTGCTATCCGCAATAGTCAATGAATGGCGAAATATTTTTGAGTTTGGGTAAGTAAACTGATAATATTTCATGGTATCAAGACCAGCCCGTCTTTCCCACTTTTTATAATCAAGATCCAATACTGCGAGTCGCTTGTTCAAACCACTTTTACTGTAATGTGCCTGCATTGAACGCGGGGATGAACTTTTCCCATAATAGGGCAAATCAGGTAGATAATAGTTGAGTTTGCCGGTTACTGCCAACGCAGTGAGGTCTACCCCACTCACTGGATTTCCTAATTGATCACTAACATTTATTGTTGCATCTGCTTGGAGTCCTGGGTATACCCTTTCTGGGACATCGAAAGAAACATTCAGGATATCTTCCCGGAATTCATAGTCCTTGCGTTTCACATGTTCTACACCGCCAAATGAATAAAGTAACTCCACATAATAGGTCTGAGTACGGTCGTTGATAAGGGATTTATAATCCAATTCATTTCCAAATCCCTTTTGCAACAGCTCACTACCTTGGTAGATATACCAAGAAACTTCAATTTTTTGAGGGTTTATCAAATGAATTTTGAAGCTATCCTTCAAAATTCCACCCTTCAATTCAAGTTGTGGAATCAGGTTACTCATTGAAATTTGCTTAGTAACTAAATCTCCCCTCAAATATGTCTGTGAAATAACTGGATTGATTTTTTCTTTATAGGGCAAAATCACCTCCCTGGCCTTCACTTCATCATCATGTCGGAGGCTCATGGGTATGTTGTTAACAGGCACTCCATTTTTTAGCATCTCGTAAATAATGCTGTCATTCGAGAAGCGGGTGGTCAATTCGAATTGAGAATAATAGTGGGTCGCTGACGTGATCCGATCCAGAATCTTATTTTGACTGTCACGAACCCTTACATGAACCTCATAAGATGTATTTGTTTTTTCAAACAAGTGAGAAGGTATATCTACTACGGTAGTTTCATTTGGGTCAAGATCAATTTCTGAATAGTAAAGTGTGTCTTTCAAAATAGCCAAGGACTGAAAGGTTTCTCGGATTGTTTGTGTTTGCACCACAATACTCGCCTTAGCATCTTTGAGTGCGAGGCCATTGACATCGGTTGCGGTTATGGATAATTCATTTTTATCAGGATGAAACTGCTTATCAGTAGCCAGATGAGCCTCTAATTTATTTCCATTCAATTCATAGTCCTCGAATTTAAAATTCGAACTTGAAACTACTCGTCCACTCTTTTCTCTTAGTTGAAGATTGTAATTTCTGTCTAAAATAAGCTTCAGGGAATCATGCAGAATAAATTCTCCGGCATAGCTTCCAGGACGATGCGGTTCTGTTTTGCCCACTCTTGTTGAATTACCTCCATAGCTCAACCAAACCCCCAATTCCTTGTGCAGGGGTGACCGTGATTGGGACAATGCATACGATTTGAACCGGACTTGTTCGCCTGGTTTGTATTTATTTTTATCGGTTATCAGGTAACTATAGAAAGACGGCCCTTCATCATCGTTATAGTTATTGTACCAGGATGGCACATCATGCTTCTCAACATTAAAAATCGACCGGAACCCATCCAGTTCTACGGTTACAATTTTGTTATCATCATTGAACCATGCATTCTCAATGCGATATGTTCTACTTTCCTTATCGATTCTAAGTCGTCTCAATTTGAGTTTTACTATTGCATCTTCCCGCAAATTGCCATCAAGGTCTAATACCTGAAGCGCTAGGGCATTGTACTCCTTTAACAAAAAGACCTGGTATGGAAATACACTCGTGTATTCACAATGAAGTTTATTCTCAACAATAGTTGCTAAGATGAAATGGCCTTTAGCCGGGCGATTAACCCATCCTTTGTTTACATCGAACGTATCGATCTGTGTATGGAGTAGTCCGTTAAAGATTGTGTCTGGTGACGTGATTGTAAGAAGTTTCTGAGCTTCCTTATTATTTATTTGAAATACAAAACCTTTTTGCGGAGAAGAATTCCAATTTATATCCTGGGCGAAAGTGGATAGATGAATGAATATAAAAAATGCAAGTGTAGTAGACGAATGATATAGTTTCATCATGATAAATCTGTTAGTAATATATTCAATTTATCTGATGATGCAGAAATGCCAACTTCTCCATAAAGTAGAAGGAGTTTTTTTTATTCAGGAACAAAAAGCATAAATGCTGAACCTTGCTTTATGTGGATAAGCGTCTCTGAAACAATTGATTAATATGCTGTTAGAGGTTTTTTACAAGCCTCATTTCATTAGATACTTTCTCCCAGATGGTCTGACGGGCATCAGTTTTCAGATGAGCACTTGGGTGCGGAACAGAAAAAATATTAAAGTCCCAAAGCTGTCCAGAGTAACCCTTAAATTTCCCCTCCTTATCAAAGTGTGGTTTGATATTTCCTAATTCCGCTAAACTGGTTAGTAGTTTAATATTTTGAAGACCTATTGAAAGTATCCAAGGAGGGCTTATGTAGCGAATGTATTTCTCAAATAATGGTAGTGAAAGCTTATAGTCGTCAGTCGATAAGTATTTTTCGTTTGGGGTTCTGAAAAAGCATAGATTAGTATAATTGAAATTGATAGTTTCAAAGTTAAGTCCCCAAAGCTTTTCAAGAACTTGTCGGTATTGTTTGATAAAATGATATTCAACTATATCTTGCCCGGATGGCATAACCTGCTGTGGTTGAAAATTCCCATCACCACCCCAGTTAATCCCAAATATAACTCCATTGCCCTTCGTGATAGGTGTCGCACAAATTGAATAGCTCCATTGCTTTTCAAGAGCTAATTGTCTTTGGAAGACAGGACTTTTTTTGTATTGTATTTCTGTGTCTGAAAGCAATACATCAAAAAACTTATCACCTGATAAAATGCTGTCCATCTCTCAAAATAAGGGTAGGGCTATCCGTTTGTCCTTTTACCTCTATGGTTAACCCAAAGTAGCGAAGAATTCCCAATTCCCTATTTGCTGGCTAGATCTACGAGTTTCGAAAACGCCCCTGAGCATTTTAATTTAAAATATGCCTAAAAACAGTAATTTTAAATATATACTAATTTAATTAGTATTTAAATACTAAATATATTAGTTTTTAAATACCTTTGAATCTGTCATACTCAAGTGCCATGTCATCTATTACCAAAGCTGATATTCTTAAAGATTTGCAAGCGACCATCCATCGGATTCAGGGCTTTAGATCATCAAGCAACTCTAAATTAGATATGGGTTTAGGACCAATCAAAGATGCATTCCCTGATGGCACATTTCCCTTAGGGGCTGTTCATGAATTTCTATCGAATCGAATTGAGAACTCCGCCTCAACAAGCGGTTTTATTTCTGGGCTATTAGCATCTCTAATGGGAAATACTGGATCTACTCTGTGGATCAGTTCTTCGCGAACACTCTTTCCTCCTGCTCTGAAAAGCTTTGGTTTAGAACCAGATCGATTCATCTTCATTGATCTGCAAAAAGAAAAGGATGTGATATGGGCAATGGATGAAGCCCTGAAATGTGGAGCACTCTCCGCAGTAGTGGGTGAAATACGGGAAATTGATTTTACTGCTTCGAGGCGTCTTCAGTTAGCTGTTGAACAAAGCCAGGTAACGGGGTTCATACTTCGCAACCATTATCGAAAACTCAATACCACCGCGTGTGTGTCTCGTTGGAAAATTACACCACTGTCCAGCGAATCCGTTGATGACCTTCCTGGTATCGGCTTCCCAACATGGAGGGTTGAACTATTGAGAATGCGAAATGGTAAAGCAGGTGTGTGGGATATTCAGTGGGCCAATGGAAGATTTGTTCCGGTCTACAACATCCCTTCCATCCTGCACGAACAACAAAAGAAAGCTGGATGAAATGGCAAAGCGCTTTGTTTCCATCTGGTTCCGTCACCTGACAACGGACTGGTTCTCTCTCCACCAGCCTAATCTGAGAAATCTATCATTTGTTTTACGGGCACCTTCTCATGGAAGGATGATCATTACTGCCGCCAACGTCAACGCAGAGAAGCAAGGTATCAGAATAGGAATGGCTCTCGCTGATGCAAGGGCAATCATTCCAGCATTGGAGGTGCAGGATAACAGGCCTGATCTCATCGATAAATTACTAGCCAGGCTTGCAGAATGGTGCATACGCTTCACACCTGTTGTAGCCGTTGATCCTCCTGACGGTCTTTTGTTTGATGCAACAGGCTGTTCTCATCTGTGGGGTGATGATATGCACTACGTTGCTGAGATTGTAAAAAAATTAAACACCCGAGGTTACGATGTGCGTGTAGCCATGGCTGATACGGTGGGTGTTGCCTGGGCTGTAGCACGCTTTGGTAAAGAACCACTCGTGATTCCAGATGGGATGCACATCGAAGCCTTAATGCCTTTCCCTCCTGAAGCTCTTCGATTGGAACAGGATGTGGTTGAGCGTTTGCACAAACTTGGCCTTCATCAGGTTCGTCAGTTTATTAACATGCCACGCTCATCGCTGAGGAGGCGATTTGGTCAACAGTTTCTTCAACAACTGGATAAGGCTCTTGGCCAGGAACTGGAATTGATTAAACCTGTACAACCCATAGAACCCTATCAGGAGCGATTGCCTTGCATGGAGCCGATCGTGACAGCAACAGGCATTGAGATTGCGCTGCAACAACTGCTGGAAACATTATGCCTTCGTCTTCAGCAAGAACAGAAGGGAATGCGCACTGCGGTATTCAAAGGATTTCGCGTAGATGGAAAAGTGGAACAGGTTGACATCGTAACCAGTCGGCCGTCATATAATGTCAAACATCTGTTCAAACTATTCCAACCCAAAATCTCATCGATTGAGCCTGCCCTGGGCATTGAGTTATTTGTATTAGAAGCTTCGAAGGTAGAAGACCACCTTCCACTTCAGGAGAAAATGTGGGAAGGATCCATTGGATTAGAAGATGTGAGGTTATCAGAATTGGTTGATCGACTCGCCAGTAAGGTTGGCATGAGATCTATACACCGTTATGTTCCGGATGAACATTACTGGCCAGAGCGATCTTTCAAATCAGCCTCATCGCTGCAGGAAAAAACCACAACCATATGGCGCGAAGATAAACTACGACCACTGCAACTTTTGACAATACCTGAACGCATTGAAGTCACTGCTCCTATTCCGGATTATCCACCCATGTTATTCCGGCATAGAGGGCAACTGCATAAGATCATCCGGGCCGATGGACCCGAACGAATAGAACAAGAGTGGTGGCTTCAGCAAGGGCAGCACCGTGACTACTATCGGGTGGAAGATGAAGAAGGGCATCGATACTGGCTATTCCGGTTGGGGCATTATGACGACAAAATCTATCACTGGTTTATTCATGGATTTTTTGCTTAGAGGGGCAGTGTATGAGTTATACAGAGTTACAGGTCACTACGAACTTCAGTTTTCTCAGAGGTGGATCGCACCCTGAAGAATTGGTTGAGCAGGCAGCACTGTATGGGTATTCTGCAATCGCTATCACTGACCGGAATACACTTGCCGGCATCGTACGTGGACATGTTGCAGCGAAGAAATCAGGGATACGCATCATTCCAGCCTGTCGCCTTGATTTGTTGGATGGACCAAGTCTCTTAGCCTACCCTACTGACATTCATGCTTATTCGCTACTCTCAAACCTGCTCACCGTTGGCAACCTGCGCGCTGAAAAAGGTGACTGTCATTTGTATAAAGAAGATGTTTATCGTCATGCGAAAGGGTTAAAGTTTGTTGTGATCCCTCCATCCACTTTAAACAACGTATTTGATTTCGATGATTCCTTTAAAAAGGCAGTGCGTGGATACCGCGATGCTTTAGGTGAGCATCTCAATATTGCTGCATCCCGCTCTTATGGAGGCAATGATTCAAAGGAGTTATATCGCATCGCTCAGTTGGCAAAACAGTTAAGTATGCCCATGGTGGCCACCAACGATGTGCATTATCATCATCCTGATCGCAGGGAGTTACAGGATGTTGTTACCTGCGTTCGCGAAAAGTGTACCATCCACAACGCTGGCTTTCGTCTACACCCCAATGCGGAACGCTATTTAAAACCAGCTGATGAAATGCTACGGTTGTTCCGCCAATATCCGGATGCTGTTCTACAAACTCAGGCCATTGCTGAAGTGTGTACATTTTCACTCGATCAACTGAAGTATCTATATCCGAAAGAGATCACTACCAACGGACGTACACCACAAGAAGAACTGATCTTCCTTACCTGGCAAGGTGCTCACAAGATTTTTGGAGATCGATTACCGGAGAAGATCAAAGCAAATATTGAGTATGAACTGACTTTCATTGAACAGATGAATTATGCAGAGTACTTTCTTACGGTATATGATATTGTGCGATATGCACGAGAGCAAAAAATTCTTTGTCAGGGTCGTGGATCAGCTGCAAACTCTACCGTGTGCTATTGCCTGGGCATTACTTCTGTCGATCCCTCTAAGTTTGATTTGTTGTTTGAACGGTTTATTTCAGCGGCTCGTAATGAACCTCCGGATATTGATGTGGACTTTGAACACGAAAGACGTGAAGAAGTCATGCAATACATCTACAACAAATATGGTCGGGATCGTGCTGCCATTGTTGCCACGGTCACGCAACAACATCACAAGGGAGCCATCCGTGATGTGGGTAAAGCGATGGGCTTGTCGGTAGATACCATCAGTCGCCTCTCCGGTTTGATCTGGGACTTCAAGGATGATGGCTTTGACAAAAACCGCATTATTAGTCAAGGTATAAATCCCGATGATCCTACCATTCGAAAAGTGTTAGAACTCACAACGCAATTCATTGGCTTTCCACGGCAATTAGGTCAGCATACCGGAGGCTTTGTCATCACCCAAGGAAAGCTATCGGATCTCTGCCCTATCATCAATGCACGCATGGAAGAGCGCACGAACATCGAATGGAACAAAGATGACATCGATGCGCTCGGCTTTATGAAAATTGATGTGCTGGCGTTAGGTATGCTCACCTGTATTCGAAAAGCGTTTGATCTTGCCAAAGCTAAATATGATGTGGACCTGACGTTAGCCAACATTCCACAGGATGATCCTAACGTCTACGAAATGGTGAGTCATGCGGATACCATCGGTGTATTCCAGATCGAAAGTCGTGCCCAGCAATCCATGCTACCGCGATTGAAGCCGACTTGTTTTTATGACCTAGTGATTGAAGTGGCTATCGTTCGGCCTGGACCCATACAAGGCGATATGGTACACCCCTATTTGCGCAGACGTAATGGGTTAGAGCCGGTGTCTTATCCATCAAAGGAGTTAGAAGAAATTTTAGGACGCACCCTTGGGGTTCCATTATTCCAGGAGCAGGCTATGAAGATAGCCATCGTGGCCGCTGGCTTCACTCCTGCTGAAGCCGATCAGTTACGCAGAGGTATGGCAACCTTTAAAGCGAAAGGGCTTGTCAGTCAGTTCAGAGAGAAACTGGTCAAGGGAATGACTTCGAAAGGTTATACGGAAGAATATGCCAATCGCGTGTTCCGGCAGCTGGAAGGATTCGGTAGTTATGGATTTCCGGAAAGCCATGCGGTCAGCTTTGCCTTACTGGTCTATGTATCTTCGTGGCTCAAATGTTACTACCCCGATATATTTGCCTGTGCATTGCTTAACAGTATGCCCATGGGATTCTATCAACCGGCACAGATCATCATCGATGCACGAAAGCATGGCGTTGAAGTTCGCCCTGTTGATATCAATGACTCGGCTTGGGATAATACGTTAGAAGAAAAATCGGGTCAGTACTATGCTCTTCGTTTAGGCTTTCGTCAGATCAATGGTATTCGGGAAGAAGATATTAAGTTGTTGATCAGCGGAAGGAAGAACAGGTATTCATCCATTCATGACCTTCGTGAAACCGGACTGAGTGAAGCAACTCTTGAGAAACTGGCCGATGCAGATGCGTTCAGGTCTATGGGTCATGATAGACGAAAGGCATTGTGGGAAGTAACGACAAAAGACCATCAACCACAGGCACTCATTTCTAATCAATCGACCTATCAGTCTATTGAAGAAAATATTGTTCTTCCTGAAATGACATTATCGGAACATGTGGTGCATGACTATGCTACTACCTCGCTATCCTTAAAAGCACATCCGGTAAGCTTTATCAGAAATCAGTTGGAACAACTTCATGTTCGAACTTCAAAATCACTTGAGGAAGCCAAACACGGAGATTTTGTAAAGGTGGCCGGACTTATACTCGTAAGGCAAAGACCAGGAACAGCCAGCGGCATCTGCTTCATTACCCTTGAAGATGAAACGGGAACTTCCAACCTGGTTGTTTTCAAAAAACTGTTTGATCAGTATCGAAAAGAGATCATACAATCCCGGCTTCTGATGGTAGAAGGTCAACTGCAGCGAGAAGGTGAAATCATCCACGTTATTGTAAAACGGTGTTTCGATTATTCCAAATTATTACAGCAGCTTACAGCCTCTAAAACGGAAGATCTTTCTACAAAGCCATCACGCTCCGATGAAACATCTGCAAAGGGTCCTGAGCCTCGCGACAAAACTCAATCACGGATCATGCAGGGAGAGATATTTCCGGAAGGAAGGAATTTCAGATGAGTGGACGCTGGTTTAATTCAGTTCGGGTTCACCGATGTCTTTCTGATTCCTGACATTTTTTAAGAGAATTGCACAAAAAATATATCAACCTTTCATTCGATTTTAGGTAGATTTAAAGTCAATTTATGTAAAGCGATATATGGTCAATATGTGCAATTGCACATATTCGTACGTTGCCTGCAATTTGCCAAAACAAAGTTGACTACCATGGACTGGAAAGAATACGAGCAAGTTACCCGACAGATTTACGAGACTCTTGGTAAAGACAATGGAGTGACAATTCAATGTCACGGGAGTACCTGCAAAGTCAAAGGCAAATCCGGAGTTAATCACCAAATTGACGTATTGACTCGACATTCTGATGGACTTCATAGCTATCAAACTGCTATTGAGTGCAAGTACTGGGACAAGAACATAGACAAAGATATTGTTATGAAAGTCGCAGAGATAGTTGAGGACGCAGGATTAAATAAAGGAGTCATAGTTTCAAAAAATGGATTTACACCGGACTGTATTTCCTTTGCTCAATACAAAAACATTGGACTTGTTGAACTTCGAGAGATTGAAGAGAAGGATTGGGAAGGAAGAATTAAGACGATAGTTATTCGGATGAACATGTTGGTTCCTCAAATTAATAATTTTCAAGTTATCGTTTCAGAACCACAGCTTGACTTCAATATTACGCAAGGACCTATCAATACGTTTGAAATTGTGAATGAGGACGGAACGAAAGAAGGGATATCTAAATATGTTAAGGATTTTAATAGTGAACTTTGTAAGAAAAACGAAAATGAGACTTTGGACAAGGTTATTAAATTGAATGCCGGAGCAAAACTTAGATATATACCAGACAATAAGGAAATCCCAATCCAGGGTTTTAAGATTTCTGGAATTTTATTAATCGGAAAGGAGGAATTTGAAATAAAGGGACAAGACCATGTGTGGTTGATAATGAAATCAATTTTTGAGAATAAGAGATATACGATTTCAAAGGATGGAGATATAACAGAGAGGGAGTAGGCAAACAGCAACAAAATGTTTCTGCAATGGTGCCGTGACGAGTTGGTTTTAAGTTTTATCTTCGTTCAACGTTTTTGTTTCGTGGAACAGGACGCGGCTTCGGAAAGGCACCACTGCAGAAACACAAACGTTATAGGTAATTTTAAAAATGACACAGACAAATTAAGTAAATGACAATACAAGAACAGTTAGACCAAAATAGAAGAACCGTATCATTTGACAACTATGACATTACTGTGAAACAGTTGTTTGATATGATTTCCGAAAATCAAATTGAACTACAACCGGAATACCAAAGACATTTTATTTGGGACAAAGTCAGACAATCACAGTTAATAGAATCAATATTCTTGGGGATACCAGTTCCAAATTTATTTATGGCCACTAATCCTGACTCTACTTGGGAAGTAATTGATGGGTTACAAAGATTAACTACTATTGTCAATTTCCTAGGAAATGAACAACTGATAAAAAAGACTAACCAAAAGGGAAAGAAATTAAAATTAGAGGGTTTGGAGAAAGTCAATTCCATGAATGGATATCTATTCGAACAACTTCCGAAGTCGACACAATTGACTTTTCTTACAAGACCTGTTAGAGTTACTGTTCTAAATGATAAAAGTGACCTATCCGTAAGATACGACCTCTTCGAACGTTTGAATACAGGAGGAGTTGTTCTTCATCCTCAAGAAATTCGAAATTGTGTTTACCTAGGTGATTTTAAAGATTTCATAGTAGAATGTAGTAAAAATGACAACTTCAATTCCTGTGTAAAAATGACAGAGAGTTCTGAACGAACAGGAAGTAGAGAGGAACTCGTACTAAAATTCTTTGCATACTATGAGGACAGACAACTATTTGTTCATAGTGTAAAGGAGTTTTTAAACGATTATATGAAGAAGAAGACCAAAACTTTCAATAATAAGTTAAAACTGAAAGAACTCTTTACAGAGACTTTCAGAATTGTTGATAATTTACTTCCAAACGGAATTGTAAGAGGAAACAGGACTAACATTACACCATTAATACTTTTTGAGGCAATTTCAATTGGTGTTGCTGATGTAATCGCACAAAACAACATAGCATCAATTACTTCAGATAAACTTCAATACCTTCTAAATAATGTAGAACTAAAAAGGCTTACAACTGGAGCGACTAATTCCAGAACCAAGCTGAATGAACGTATAGATTTTGTGAAAACTTACATCAATGCCATATAGAGCTTTACGGTCCATCGTACATAATCGATTTTCTGAAGTCAATGTTTTATTGAATCATATCAAAACAATTGAAGATTCAATAGTTCCACCCGCTTCTCCACCAATAGAGTATAAAATTCTAAAGGGTTTGTTTTATGTACATATTTATGCTTGTATCGAATTTGCAGTTAACAAACTAGTAGTCGACACGTTGCTACTTATAAAATCAAAGAATATATTATATAACCATTTCGAAAATAAATTTCATACAATAAGTCAACATTCAAACCTGCAAAGTGTGAGAGACTGTAATCCAAAATACTTCCTTGACAAATCAGCTGATATCTTCATACAAATCGACAGTGCTGATATTGCGACTTTCGATGAAACACTTATTTCTAAATATATTCAAAATATTTGGGGTAAAACATTTAATCAACTTACGAAAACTTTGGGTATGCCGGTGTTCGTGATAAGCGGAAGGACGACTGCAATATTCGATGAATTAGTAGATAATCGTAACAAAGTAGCTCACGGTAGAGATAGTGTAGAAAACATAGGGTCTTCACCAAATTACACTGACCTTAAAAGCAAATATGACGAAGTGTATTTAACAATTAATTTGTATCTCGACCATTACGAATCATATTTTTTATCGAAGGACTACATTAAAGCACCTGAAAGAGTTGGGTATTAAAACTGCCTATAACAATATATTTATGCAATGCGGGGGTTTGGTGTAAATTAAAGTTCGAGTTCACCAATAATTTCCTGTTTCATCACATTTTCCAAATCTCCGATCTTTATTTTGTCACCACTGATTGTATTCTTGAAAGCCTCCAGCGCTTTCTTCTTGTCTCCGCTTTGCAGGTATTGACTGGCTTCATGAATTGCCACCTGATAGTTCATCGGTTCCAGTACCTGTGGAACATTCGTTGAGATGTTGCGAGTGGTTAGAAGTTTACTAATGGTGTATGCCCTCATGGCAGGATCAAGGGAAGGATGACATAATTCAAGGACATCCTTTTGACTAAGGTCTTTATTCAGCCAGGCTTTCTCGTCTTCTTGCGCTATGAATACAGGCATCCGTTTCTTGTTATTGTGTACATACTCAAGGATACTGTTGGCCCTTGTCGTTAATACTGTATAGCTGTAATAGTATTCACCTGTTTCCTTATCCTTCCAACGGCTGTACAATCCTGCCATTGATCGAACGCGCTGATCCCGGAATGTGATATAGTAAGGAATTTTAACGGTTCCATGCTCGTCCAACCATCGCCACTCAAAAAATCCTGTAACCGGAATCAAACATCGCTGTGCGTTCTTGGCAGCATCCCGATAGGATGGCTTATCATACATTTCTTCCGAGATGCAATTCAGTGTTTGTGTGCGCAAAACCATTGCTTTCTCCTTATCCGTCATGAAATGTGGAATAAGCCCCCATTTGAACAGCTTGAAATTCTGGGGATCTCCCGCTGTAATAATAGGTGTAGGAAGGTAATCAAAACCGTTTTCATGAAAGCGGTAAATACCATTGTCATGAAAGCCCGACAGTGTTTTGAGACACCATTTCAGTTCGGATAACTCCTGCTTCGTATAGGCCTCAGGAAGGGCATCCTTCTGCGAGTATAGCGTTAGCAGGTTGTGGATGTCATTTGTAGCACTGAGGCTAAGGGAACCGAGTTGCTCATTCTTGTTAGCAAGGACAGTAAACCGCTCCCTTATTGGCTCAAGGTCGTCTGTAATGGATTGAAAGGAGGCTGCATAATGTTCGAGCAGCTCACTTACTTTTTGCGCTAGAGATTTATGATAACACATGGCCTGATGGTCTCGAAATGTACAGAACTGGTAAACGTCAATATCAATTAAAGATATTGAATATCCGCCTAAGATTGCAATGCATATCCTTGAAGCATTCAAAACCTAACGTTGGCGGATTAAAGCTTAATTGATGCCTTTAAAGAACTCCTCCAGGCTGAGCCCAAAATACTTACAAATATGGCTGAGCGTGCTAACAGTTACGTTGCCCTGCGATGATTCTATTCTCGCCAGGTGAATGCCGGTATCGTTGTAAAACTCCTCTAAGGTGATTCCTTTACCTATTCTAAGGTCTCGAATCCTTGTCGCAATTTGCTTTAAAAGTTTTGGATCTTTCAGGTGGCCCATTCAGGCCCAAACTCAAAAAAATCAAGTGGTCTATTAATGACATAAATGTCATTATGCATATATTTGAGTATCTCCCTTGTTAAGGTAAAAGATAGCTGGGTATACATTAATCCCAAGCGCCACCGAGAACTACGCGAAATTCTGCTGAAGGATTCAGACCCAGTTTACAGATTAAAGACTATAATGCATGGGACGAAAGCATCTACAGAGTTCGATAAAACTATAGCTGAATACCTAACGAAACGATATGAAGACTCACCGAGTGTCTTTGAAGAGGAATGGTTGCTTATAGCCCTGGATGGAGATGACGCAAAATATCAAATAACTGATATTATAATGGACTGGTGTTCCCTTCACAAGGGATATGCGTTAAACGATGAGCGTTCAGATGATATGAAATTCATCGATCATAGGTCTGGGAATGATAGGTTATATCCTTTTGGAGATACGATCACGTTAAGGTCTTTTCTTGCTCCGGAATATGTAAAGCAATTTGGGTCCAGTCCATCCTTTGGGGTTAGAATTGATTGCGATGAGGTAGAGCTGATTGAGGGTATAATTGACTTTGCAATTCTAATTGAACTGCCCTCCTATTCAATAGTCTTAAAAAATAAAGTGGAGGTTTACCCTAGAAACTGCCTTATAGAATAGTTAACCACTGGAATTGCTACGAATTAATTCCTTTAAAGAACTCCTCCACGGAGAGCCCAAAATACTTACAGATGTGGCTAAGGGTACTAACTGTTATGTTTCCCTGCGATGATTCTATTCTGGCCAAATGAATGCCTGTATCATTATAAAACTCCTCTAAGGTAATTCCCTTACCCGTTCTGAGGTCGCGAATCCTGATAGCTACCTGTTTCAAAAGTTTTGGATCTCGCAAATGGCCCATGGCTGGCAAACTCAAAAAAACCAGCTACTTTATTAATGACATATATGTCATTAATAATATCTTTGATAATGGCTCTAATCAGAATAAAGGATCGATCTGTATTTCTTACACCTCAGCTACAGAAGGGATTATGGAAAGCGCTTATGCAAGATTATGTAACTGAAAACGGTAGCATTCCTCAAATACTCGATTATATAACTGCAAGAGAATTTGAAAGGCGAGTCACCATTTTCTTAACACACATCTATAATAGTGAAAAAGAACTTTTTATTAAAGATTGGGTATATCTATCCCTTGATGATCAGGACGCTAAATTTCAAATTACCAGTTTACTTATTGATTGGTGCTCACTTCGAAGAGGATATAAAGTAACTAGTGAGTTATCCAAAACAGAAAAAGAAATGCTAAAAGTCACTCATATAGATCGGATTTATCCACTAGGGTCAACCATTGAATTGGTATCAGCACCTACACCAAATTATGTAAAACTAATTGGTTGGAGCCCATCATTTAGCGTTACCATTTATTGTGATGAGGTGCAAGCAATTAATGGAGAAATCGATACAGAATTGATTATAGACCTGTCAATGTACACAATCAAACTAAACAACAAAGTTGAGGTAGTGCCACTTAACCCTAAAAGGACTTAAGGTTCTTGCTTTGACATGATCTATGCAGTCCCTAAAAAGAACTTACTTATACTCCTTTCTCATCACCACTGGCCAAACGTCATTACTTGAAATCTTCCCATATGTGCCAGAGGCCTCCAAGTATGCAAAATTACCACGCGGGCATAAACCACAGCGCTCAATTATGATAAACAATGCAGCTATACTCATCAATACATTCTCCAGATTGGCTAAATGAAAATCTTTTGCACGGTTGTGTTTAACGGTGTTGTATGCCTTATACCATGTCAGTGTATGGGCACGACTCCACTCCTCTAATGGTTTGACAAAAAGAGGATCAGAAAAGACGAACCCTATGCTTATGCCACTGGGTTTATTTTTAAAGTGTGCATTCAATAAATAGTAGTCTTTTATGTCAAAGGCTTCACGCTTTTTTTTGGACAATTTAAGCTCTTCTACCTTATCCTTGCAGATGCTTTCAAACTCGGTAGAGGCTCGGATCAGTAATTCATAAAATCTGAGTGAATAAACTTTAAAATGATCATTGGTAGGATTTACATATCGAAAACTATCCTCCAGGTCATCATACAAAAGCTTAAAGGAACTCCAGTAAACTGATGGAGATTTAATTGTTGTTGGCTTAAGCATTCTATCTTTTAGATTACAAACTTCGGACAATGGTCATTGGCAATAGCGTTGCCTCACTAATTACCTCTTCGGGTACGTTAAAGCGCTTAAGGCGCCTCGCAATCTCCATAACAGGCAAGCCTTTTTCGGAGATATTATAGTAGCCTGAACCATAATTAACAAATATCTGGTCAATAACAAGTGACGACAATCCAGTTAGGTCTGAAATATGCTCAACTGCCTGAATCACCTTCATGTCGGACAATTTCGGATAACTCAAAAGCTTATGAAGCACCTCCTTCACTCTCTGATCTGGTTTTACCGTATCACAACCAAAACTCATGCGTAAATGTTGGATGGTAGCAATCGCAATAAATTTGATCTCCCCTATTATATCTTTACGATAATTGCTCAACACCACATCGTTAGCCCAGTGATTCATAAGTTCATAGTCACTAATTGCGGTTTGATATTTCAGCCGTAGTAATGGTATGCGATTCATTATCTCCTTAAGCACAATATACTTCTTGTGATCCTTATGGCCCCAAAACAGGTAAAACTCTTCCATGGAGATACTCCTCATTTTCTCGATCAGCTGGTCAAAGGAGGTTAAATCTGTTTCTTTGGTAATTTGGTCAACACGCGGTCTGACAACTTTATTATAATTCCGGTTAGCCGCCAGTATTACTTCGATAAGTTTAACAGCGGGTCTTTCTTTACCCAACTTGGTATAATTAGGTGCGTTTTTCCTGGCAGCTTCAAGGATACTAATTGCACCATACTCAGGAAATAAGTGAGAAGTTGGGGTGAGCGGCTCAGCCCCCATCTCAAACACCTTCTCTTTTATTTCAGAATCTGATAACATATTTGTGAAGCCTACTTATACTCCCTGGAAAAATGTTAAAGCGAAATCACAGAATTCCTTTATAACTTCTTTATCAAGCGCAAACTCTTTCCTGTTACCCAAATAGTTTTTTGAAGTTGGTGTTATCTCTTCCTTATTTTCAAGCTCTTCGAAAGAAATACATTTTATATGCTTCTTAGAAACTATGATAAAAAAAGCATTCTCCCAGGCATAACTCTTTGGCAAATCAGAACGCTTAAAGGAGCCGTTTGCCCTGAATTTTACCTCAATAAAATAGACATCTGTAGTGTGAGGGTTTTGAACAACAAAATCAGGCATGCGTCTTATTTCATTGGCTACTTCAGTGCGAACGCCCTTTAACAATTCCATTATTCCTGGAATCGTATTTTCCATCCCATAACTAAAAACCGGATATTTGAGACTAAGAAAAAGCTCCTGAATCAATGTCTCAGCTATGCGACCTTTTATCATATTAAATCGATAGCTATAGTCCCTTTCACTTAATCCTTTATCCTTATCCTCCGACTTACCATTCTTCTCCTGATAACACTCATAACAAAGTCCCTTTTCGAACTTTGTATAAGCACCGCATTGAATACACTCAGCCATAATCTATTGAATTATTGTTTTCATATAAGATTTTAGATTATTAGTAAGGCCTTCAAAATCATCCATCGACCAAAATGGAATCTCCAACACAGTAACCTTAATCACTTCCGATCCTGGAAATCCAGAAGGAACCTCAAACTGGACCGGCTCTCTGATTTCCTCCGATACATTGGGATAAACCAGCATCACCTCCGTGCATCCCCTCCGGTAGGCATAACTTACTACCTGATACAAATCAGCCTGAGACACTCCCCTCTTTTTGTCGCTTGGGTCAAAGTCGCGCAGCTTGTACTTTGTGTCAACAATTATCTTTCTGCCTGTAGTACGATCAGTAAGAAAAATATCATGTTGCATCTGAAAGGCTTGCGGGTTGGTGGACAAATAGGCATTTGACTTTTGATACTCTACCTTCCATTGATCAGAGAAATACGTCTCCAGGAATCCTGCAACAAAATCCTCAAAGATGTACTCCATGGGGAACAGCAAACACCACTGCGAGAAATCGTAGGTATTGTGTGAATAGATTTGCTGGTTAAGGATTGTCTTGCACATTTCCATGATGAGGGTGTAGTCATCAAAGAAAGGATTCAATTTTACGGAATTAGCATCGTGAATGGTAACAGGTGTATCCTCTACTTCATCTAAAATAAAAATGATCTCCTGGAGTAGTCTCTGGTTCTCGGCAAATCGGGTTTGATTTAATAACAGGCGTGCACAGTACTTTATGACCCTATTTACCTTGTTATCATACAGGAATGGTTCATGATCTACTTCTATCTGATGGTAATTGCCGGTAACCAAACTTCTATTGATGTACCGGTTGAAATTGATACTACCTCTTGGCGTTGTTACCCGATCTTCCAAAGCCTGATACTGCATGAAGGGATGAGTGGAGATTGTTTCTGATACCTGATTGGCTATCAGAAAAATGATCAATTCCGGAAAGGTTTCTATATCGCGATTATCCAGGTTGGCCTGATTGAACGGAAATCGCCACTTGCGACAATAGGAGAACCAATAGAAAATATGATTTAGCATCAGATTCTTGCTTGGACTCTCAAGGCCTTTGAATACTTTAGGATAAATCTCGATCAGTTCATTCTCATGCTGAATGAACCCTATGTAGTTATTGGCTCTGATTGTGTTGTCATCAAATTGCAGGAAGGGTTGATACTTGTTATCGATGACTTCATTGTGCTCATCCTCGGCAAGCTCCTCTCTACTGCGTTGCTGCCAGATAGTGCGCAGGAAGTCTTTTAGTTCATCTTTCTTCAGAACTGGTTCCCATTTGCCATATTCAAATAGCAGGCTCATTATTCTTTAGGATGAATATCCCAGGAATAGGTCTTTGTATTATAGCTTACAGACCAATCAGTGTCTTTGAAGATATCACTCACAAGGTTGATCTTGCCTGAGAAGTATTCCATCAATAATGGTATCACTTTGTTTCTAAGCGTTGGCTCAATACTATCGCCATTCATGAAATAGGCATGACCAATGAGGTAATCAGAAGAGTTCTTCAGGGAGTAAATCTTCTCATTGATCTTTTCCAGTAGACGTGCTGCATCCGAATCATAACCTTCATAAATCGGATAATAGCCTTTAAACTCAAAGCGTCTTCTAAGCGCGATATCAAGCAAGGCAATCGACTTATCGGCTGTGTTCATTGTACCGATCACATATAAATTAGGTGGGATGCCAAAGTCCTTCTCACCATTGGGTAAAGAAATTCTTATTTCGTTGTCTTGCCCCAGCCGTTTGTCATCCTCCAACAAGGTTATTAGTTCTCCAAACACCTTTGAGATGTTAGCTCTGTTGATCTCATCAATGACCAAGACATAATTCTTTAAAGGTTCCGAAGTTCCAGCAGTCTTTCGGTTCTTTTTTAAATATTCAATAATGGGGTAATAATAGGCACCCAGCCCAGAAACCATTTCTCTCCTACCCTCAGCCACCTCAATCAAAGTGGAGATACTCAGTGTATGGATTTCACTACCGGTTGACTTTCTTAAATAGATAGTCTTATCAGAAAAATCAGTTAACCAAAATGGCTTTCCTCGTAACGTTTTTAACTCCAGAGGTTGATCGTCACTTATTTTTGCCAACATCTCTTCCACAAGGTCATCAAAGGATTGCAGTTTACTTGTTGAGTGAGATGCTTCATAGTTATCTCGTGCCCTCTTACAAAGCTGATAAAAGATTCCTTTGTAGGGCACAAAGCGAAGTTTAGAATTATCAATATCAGGCTTTATACCTACCATAAAGTCCTCATAAGTATAATTCTGATGAAAAGTAATAAACTCGATTTGTCCTGCCTTACGAAGAATATCAAATTGTTGCTTATTGGCCTTATGTTGGCCTGAGTATTTTTCCGGGACAGCTATTTGAACGGCCATATCTATGCTATTGTAAGTTTTACCAGTACCAGGGGGGCCATATAAAATCACGTTTAAAGAATGAACACTAATTGAATAAGATTTTAATGTGTCATTTAATTGACTTCCATAATAACCGAGAAGTTGCAAAAGCTTCTCGTAGTCGGGTTCTAAAGCTTTAATAGATTGAACAGATCTTGAAATCAGTCCATCCCAATTCATGCCATCAACTTCCTCTCTCTTAAAAATCTTCACAATAGGTGAACTAAAGAACTCACCTCGATAATCAAGATATTTTTTTCTTATAGGATCATTATCACCAAGGCCAACATTATCAATTTTTACGCAAAGATCTTCCCTGTTTGAAAAGGTAAGGGTATATGCCAAATGCTTCCAACTAAGCAAATCCTCATTGGGATACAATTTTGCCCAATGGTAAGCTTCAAATTTATTTGCCTGGTTAGTTGGTCTTTTTCTGATATTCATTCTACCATTCGGGAATGCCTCCTTCACAACCCGTTCCGCCCAATACTCGACTTTGGCATAAGTCAGCTTCAGATGCTGATAGGTTTCTTCCATCCCTGGAACATCCTTATCATATTCTTGACCAACAAATTTTTTTAATTGATCAAAATCAGTTTGAGTGAAAAAATTAGGTGCTTCCATATTATGGTCGGTTTCCAAATACTTATTTTGAATACTTGCATTTTGCCTTGACTGAACGAACTTAAGTGCTTCTTCTTTTGTCACAATATCAAAGCCTAAATCCCTTAAGTAAGGAAAAGAAGCGCTTGTCTCGCCTCCGCTAAATAGACTTTCGTGAATAAACTTCCCGTTTCGGAAAAAACCTGCTAAAGAGATAACGTACTTGGGTGGATACGCCCTTCCCTTGTAAACTAAATCATAGGTTGTTGAACGCCTCGGAGGAGGATAACCTTCTTCGTCAACTCGCTGAATTGCTTCAAGGACATGATCCTTAGTTATACCGTTGAATAAATCTTTCTCCGCCATTTACCTATAGAGTTTACTCACATACTTCTATTTCTTCAATGTCATCAAACATTAAATACTCATCAGAGGTCTTAATACCCTCTTCATCATAGACTCCTAATCTAACACCGGCTTGCGGAACATCATGTCCCATGCCAGCTTCAATAGTTCCTGAAAGCGACCAAGTTCCGTCAAATTTCTTCCCTCTAACTTTCTTTCCACGTGATTGCGCATCATAGAGTTTATTGTAATCTTCTTCTTTCATAATTTATTTGAGTTAGATGGTTGATACTTTAACTTTAAAACCCAGACTTTGGATCTTTGATAGGATAAGCTTGAAACTTACTAAACTGAAAAATGGCAATATTTCAGAAGGTTTCTTTTTCGAGGAACTCATCAGTAGTATAAGAAAGGTTTTGTTAGTCTTAATTTTACTCAGATCAGTGCCCAACAAATTTGTACCTTTAAATTTGCTGTTGCTGATTTTGTCTACCCATTTTAGAATCCCCAAATCAGACTCAGTCAATTGCGCAGATACCAGGGTTTGAAGGAGTAAATGGCTATTAAGTGCAGAACTTTTATAACTTTTTACCGAAACAATAAAATCGTTTGTGAGAATATCACAGAACTCAATCCCATATCTATAGTCAGCATGGGTATAAAGCTTCCTATCCCAAAGTTGTCCTTTAGCTTTTGCTGCCTTAGTGTTATACATCCCTTCAGCAAGCCCTTTTGAACTTGGAAATACGCTTGAAAAGTCTTCAGTGAACTGATCTAGAAAGTTTTTCAGGCCAGCTAAAAAAGAAGGATCAATTTCATACCAGTTCCCCTTGTACAAAATGTACTTCTTTCCGCCAGAGTCAACTTCTAGAAAAAGAGTTTTATACAAGGACCATGAACCCAACTCCTGATCATTACTATCCAAGGGAATAATTCTTTGCGATTTCAGAAAATCGGTGTCAATCGGCTTTTTTTTCTTACCAAGGTTAATGCAGTTTGTAATGTCCAACTCGTCCACCTTGGTTAAGTCATCGATTTTGTAACCACTTAATTCACCTAACTGCTCATAATCTGTAAGATATACATTAGCGCTTTTGGCTATAACTTGCAAGCAAAGTTCTTTGTCTAATTGAGTAATAACTGCTTTATTTTTTACTTTTCGAGTGGCTGTTAGTTTTTGATACTCGCGTTCCCTTACGGCATTCTGGTAATCCAATAGAAGTTGCTGACACAACTTTTTTATTTCATCTAACGATTGAACGGCCGGGCAAGAAAAAAACTCTTTGCCCTTAATTAGAAACCTATGAAGTTTATCTTGGAAAAAGCCCTGAAGTTCAGTGATGTTTTCCGAAAGCACATCGATATTAAAATTATCCCTAACGGTCGGAATTGTTGACGTTCTTTGACTAGTAATCGGGTTTGATGAAAACGTAAATGATTCAATCGATTTAGTATGACTTCTAGTCATTCGCTTGAAGACAGCACCTAATCCAAAATCAGACTCGATGCTTTCACGATTAACATTGGAGACTGACGTTCCAAAGCAGCAAGCAAAATACCTTTTTTTAACCTTTAAAATCAGAATTGCCCCTGATGAGGCTGTTGATAAATCTTTATCTTTTACTTTACTGAATTTTTTAACAATATCTACCCATGCGGGTATTCTTTCCGTTGATTTTCTTTGAAATAGATAAACGTCATCTGTTCGGTGCTTTAAAGTAACAGACTGTAAATGACCTGAGAAGAATTTAGCATATTCGAAAGATGTTACGTCATCTTTATATAAACATATTGCAATTCTCGATTGTGCCATAATTTATTGTTCCTAAAGGTTGAACCCAACAGCACCAATCCTCAACGTTCTCGAAATTCGGTTATCTCTTTTTTTGGTATATTTTTGCTGGCTCTGCTAAAAACCTTAATTCCGCCAATTCAGTTTCTTCATCTTTTTTATCATAACGCTTAGAACTGGCCTTCGAACGGTCCTTGTTAATTCTCTCCAACAACACGCCAGCCGGTTCATCTTTTTCATCATGCGGCACCAGTTCACCCCGAAAGGCTTTGGCCAATAAACATTGCGGTAGTTTATCTACCTGAGCTTTTGCTTTGGTGTAGCGAGCTTCTATTTTGTCAGCTAAGGAAAAGAGTTGTTCTACTCTATTGACGATTCTCTCTTGCTCTACGATTGGTGGCAAAAAAATAGGAACTCGTTTGGCAATACTTAGATTTAGATTGCTCATAGTAGTGCCTTTTGATTCAGACTCAAGAAATTCCTTTGTGTTTGAATTACTAAGCAGCCAATATAAATATTGTGGAGTTATCAATTTCTTATTAGGTCTGAAAAACAAACTACCTGTTCCACATAGCCAGCCATCTTCCTTATCTCCAATTAACGCACATCGAGCCATTTCACCTCGTCTACCCATTATAACATCACCTTCCTTTAAATGGTAATTTGATAGTTCCTGGAATTTTCTCTTACTAATTGTATAATCTGAATCTGGAGTAACCTGGCCTGCCTGAATATGAGTTGGGTTAATTAAAGGGATGCCATTAGAAATATAATCATGCTTATGAAGTTGGGTTCCAAATGGACCAATTTGAATTATCTCGCAGATTTGCTCTGTATTAGTTGGATCACCAGACTCACTTACCGCAGCAGAAAGTATACTTTGGCGGAAGCGTTTTAGAATTTTGGGTATGCGTTCTAACCGGGCACGGCTGCTGTCTATTTTCTCCATCAACTCATCCAACTTGGCTACGATGCGTTGTTGTTCGGCTTCAGGCGCTACCGGAACTTTAATATTCCAAAAAATATCCGGATCAACATGAGGGATACCAGTGCCTCTATGATTCGTTTGAAGATAATCGAATTGAGTTTGTATGAATCTATACAGATAATCTCTGTCAATCTTTGGCCGTAAACCCATAAGCGTTGATCCAAGTGCTCCTTTTCTACTCTTTCCAACCCATCCAGCACGAGCGCCATCCCAAACCACGATTAATTCATTTTCATCGGTTGCATTTGATGTCTCAGCATCAACAAATATTTCATCGTTCTTTTTTTCGATTGCTCGAATGTCTAAGTATACTAGTGAACCATTGAAAGGTTTGTTCTCCATCCTCTTTGGCTTCTTCCCCTTCTTGTAATCGACCAAGAAAGATAGCTCGACTTCCTCCCATCCTTCTGGTAAATTATTCTCCATCACTTTCCATCAAGGCCAATACTTCTCTTAAATCATCTACCACCGCTTCCAATTCAGTGATGGCTTCCGTGGCCAATATCTGTGGCTCGGGTAATGAATCTGCATCTTCCAGGCTATCATCTTTCAGCCAGTTAATATCCAGCTTGTAATCTCGTCTCTCTACTTCCTTAATATGGAATTTTCTAAAGCGGCCTTCTTCGCCTAAGTCTTTGCGCTTGCTTTGTCCGTTCGGATCTTTGCCATAGCATTTTTCAAACTCTTCAAAATGCTTGTCACTTAATGGCCGGTCTTTCTTGGTCACGCCTTCCACATTGCTGCGGCCATCAAAAATCCAGACGTTCTCCGTGGGCAATCCTTTTTGTAAAAAGATTACGTTGGCTTTTACTCCTTGCGCATACGGAGTGAACGTGCCACGCGGCAAACGTAAAATGGTGTGCAGGTTACAATCCTGCATCAGAATCTTAAATACTTCACCGGCTTTGTCTTCAAACAGTACGTTGTCGGGCAATACTACTGCGGCACGGCCTCCGGGCTTTAATGCGCTTAAATAATGTTGTATAAAATTCAGTTGCTTGTTGCTCGTGCTAATGGTGAAGTCTTCGCGCTCCGGTGCCTGGTTGGCGCCTTTCGTTCCAAACGGTGGGTTAGTGAGTATGCAATCAAACTTCTTCCCGTCAAAGGGTTCGTAGATGGTATCGCCTATTTTGATCTCCGTGGTTACACCATGAAGAAACAGGTTCATCATCGCTAATCGTGCGGGGCGTGGCACTAGTTCTTGTCCGTAGTACGTCTTCGTCTTAATGCGCTTGATGGAATCTCGGTCAATGGCTCCTTTGGTTTCCTTCAACAGCCACTCATAGGCGGCAATTAAAAATCCACCCGTTCCACAAGAAGGATCAAAAATTGTGAAATCGCTTTTCGTGCGCGGGTCGGGTTGCATCACCCGTACAATACTTTGTATTAATGGACGCGGAGTAAAATACTGCCCTGCCCCTTTCTTGCCTTCACTGGCACTCTTTTCCAGCAAGCCTTCAAACGCTTCGCCCTTCACATCCACATCCATGCTGCTCCAGTCTTCCTCATCAATCATGTTAATGAGGCGCTTCAGATTGACCGGGTTATTAATACGCGGCATGGCCTGGGTAAAGATCTTGCCGAGGATGCCTTTCTCTTCGCGCAGCTTGCGCAAGGCTTCCTGGTAATGGTCAGTCAGGTCCGTGCCACTGAGTTCTTTCAACGTGTTCCAGTTGTATTTCTTTGGAACTTCTACGCCACGCTCATCGGCCATCTTCAAGAACAACAGGTAAGTGAGTTGTTCAATGTAATCGCCATAGTCCACCCCATCATGCCGTAGTGTGTGGCAGAATCCCCAAAGTTTATTTACTATATCACTCATAATTTGGCTATGCAGCTATTGCTGTATTTATCTCCATTATCAACACTTTATAATCGTCTTTGAACAGTTTCTTAAATCGGCCCAGTCCGCCATGGTTCTCAAATACTGGCATGTCATTGAAGTCATCTTCCTCCAACGTGAGATTGGTGATCAAATGCTCTTTGATATACGTGATCCACTCCTGTTGGGCACTATCTAGAATCTTATCTCCAAATACTTTTTCAATAGCCTTATCAATGCGCTCGTTAACGCTAAGCAAGGGTTCTTTCTTATCGGCATGCTTGATCATACTGATGATATCCACCAGGCTCTTGTGATACACTAGGTTGTGGGCCTTGCGCAAGTCTGCTTCCTGAAAATGGTTTTGTAGTAATAGCTTCCTCAACTCGCGCAGTACTTGGGTGTTCCAACCCTTGGGTTTCTCCAGAACAATTGTCATAGCCTCCAGGTCATGCTTATGTTCTTTCACAAACTGGGTAAAGGCCGTTAAGTACTCCGCAGGTTTCAGATAACGATCACCTACACTGAATACGGGCTCTGAATAAACGGTGTCCTCTTGTTCCCTGGCAATGTAAAAGGAAGTGGGTGGTCGTTTGTAAGCAACCAATAGCTTTTGAAAATCCTTGCTATTCAAGATCTTCATGGTTCCGCCAAAGTCGCGCTTTAGTAGTTGAACCAGGTTAGTGGCAAACATACCAACGTCACCTTCCGGAATGTAAGCAGCAAAATCTTTACGCGCATCGCTGCTCATCGTCTTCTCGATTCTGCGCAACCGCTTCACCAGAACGTTTGCATTGTAATCCCGGTCTTCATTATTGTTGATTCTGCGGATCACTTCTTCTATCGGCACAGTGGGTGTGCCGGGAGCTTCAAATTTGAAATTCGAGACATCTTTGAAGTATTCAATCAAGGTTCCATCAAAGCAATCAAACACCGTAAACGAATCTTTATTGATCTCCTCACATCTGCGCGTGCCACGCCCAAGCATCTGTTCCCAAAGAATACGTGATTTAACCGGTCGCAAAAAGACGATGTATTCCAATGCAGGAATATCAACCCCAGTGCTCAGCATATCTACCGTAACCACCACCTTAGGCTCTGGCCGGTTGCGAAACATCTTAATCTTTTGCAGGGGCCGATCTACATTGGCATTGCCGGTAATCTTCGCTACAAAATCATCGCCTCGGTTAAATACCTCTTTGCATACGGATACCAGTTGATCAGCGTGTGAGGCATGGCTCACATCATTAACGGCAAAGATCAACGTTTTAGGAAAGTGCCCTCGCTCCTTCTCAAATTCCAGGGCGTATTTGGCTATTTCAGCAACGATTTTCTTATTACTATCTGGAGACGTGACTTTCCTTTCTACATCTGTGGCATTGAAAGCCCGCTCATCCTCCAGGTTTTCAATTTGGAGTTGCCCTGTTTTAGTATCCACTCTTTCTACTTGTTCCCCCTCATTAAGGAACACACCATTCATGCGAATACCAGAATTGATCTTTACAGCATTGTAATCGACCAGGTATCCATCCAGAATTGCTTCTTCTATCGGATAGCGTGAGATCGGGTTTCCAAAATAGGCCACCGTATGCAAAGCCGGAGTAGCTGTGAGTCCTATCTTAACGGCATCGAAATATTCAAGCACGGTGCGCCAAACATTGGTATCCTGTGAGGTGTAACCACGATGACATTCGTCTGCAATGATAATATCAAATGCATGAATGGGAATATCCAGTTGATCACCCTCTTCAATATCAGAGTCGTTGTTATCATCGGTAAACACAGCATTCTTCCCCAGAAGGTTGATGGCCATTCGTTGAATGGTGCACACATAGACGAACGTCTTGGTAGCATCTGGCTTGGTCAGGTATTCGTTTGGAAGTACGTTGATGTCAAACTTTTCGCCTTCTTCAAAGTCATCCTTGCGGAAACGCTGGCTAAACAATTCGTATTCCTGATTGAATTTATTCCCGGCTGGAGTTGAATAGGCAGAAAAAGAGACGGCAGTTTGTGCAGCCAAGGATTTACGGTCTACCAGGAACAAGACTCGTTTTGCAACTCCAGATTTAAGTAAGCGATAGACCGAATTAACCGCCATGAAAGTTTTACCTGTTCCTGTAGCCATGGCTACCAGCATTCTTCGCTTGCCATCGATGATGGTAGTTTCAATCGCTTCCACTGCCTTTTTCTGGTAGGGTCGCATGAAGTCACCAGCATTGGGAGTATCCTGAAGTCGCTTGTGCGTGACATCGATATTCCTATTAAACAGTTCTTTTAAAGCCGAAGGTGTATGAAAGTCGGCAAGACTTCTGGCCAGGTTGTTTTTGCTTCTTACATCTAAAAAGGAAATCAATTCACCATTGGTGGAATACAGAAAAGGAACCATATAGCCGTTCCAGGAACCAATAGAGTGAACAAGGCCTTTGGCATATCGTTTCGCTTGCTCCAATGTGTTTATGGTGGCAACTGTTACCTTTTTAGCCTCAAGGATTCCAATCAATCGACCATCCACAAACAGGGCATAATCTGACGGACCACTTTCAGTGGGATATTCCTCAACGGCATGATTCTCAAGTAAGGATGTATCCATGCCTAGATAGTAAGGCGTGACTACCCAGCCCAGCTTTTTGAGCCTGGGGTCGATTCTTTTCTTACGGGTTACTTTTTCGGATTCGAAGAAGTCGCTCATGCATACAAGTCGTATCCCCTGATTAAAGCCAGGAAGGAATTCACAACATCTCTAAAAATAGGGCTAAAAATTGAAAAATGATAGAGTTATAAAAAGGGTATTTTTTAAGAATTTGGGTAGAAATAGTTTAAAATCAATGAAAAAAGGAAGTGAAGATTTGTTTGAAGGGAATATTCAGTTTACTCCTGATTATCACCGAATCAAGGCTTTGTTTAAGAGCAACGAATACTCGAATTATCACCCTTCATTATTTAAAGCAAGCTTCCAGATTCCAGAAAAAAAATACACTCAAATCAGGGCATTATGTAAAAAATACAATCTGGAAGAGAAGACCAATGATATGGCCTGGTTTGATTTTTTCACCGATATAAATAAGGATGTGATTCCTCACGAGATTAGATCAATTGTTAAGGAAAGTCTCGAAAGGCGAACAATAATTGATAACTACAATAAAGGACCAAGAAAGGTAGAACTAACTATTACAGACAATTTCAATAATCATCTTTCAGTTAGGGGTGAATTAGTTAAGGAGATTATTGATTTGTTGGATCAGCACTTTCCACAAGTAGCAGAGGAAGATAAACGGCTCGTAAATAGAAAAGTAGGCAGTGTCACCATTAATAATCATCGTGATGATGCAGCATATCGATTAAACTTATACCTCGAAAAATTTCATAAAAAATTAGAAAAAAAAGAAATAAATGGCTTCATCTACCAATATTTTGAAATCATCGGGCATCCATTCAAAAGAAGACACTCTGTGGACAATTGCAATGATTATGGTTTAGTAGGTAAAGCAATAGGTCGATATAAGAAAAAGCTCTAAAATTCTAAGTTGTCTGAGCTGGACATAATTCACTAAAGAAAAAGTAATTATGTCCATTCTTTCGCTTCCGCATATGTGGCAGTTTTACATAAGCAAAAAACAGGCTGTCACAATCCGATGCAAGTCAACCTCGTTCAAAAAGAAGAATTTGAAGCCTTAGTAGGTCGAATTGATAATATTCAGCGACTTCTTAAGAAAGTTCTTTCTACTGAATCCAAGAAAGATTGGATAGACAATCAAGAGTTTTGTAAAACCCTCTCCGTAAGTAAACGTACCGCTCAAACCTACCGCGACAAAAAGCTAATCAGCTATAGCCAGGTAGGATCCAAAATCCTCTACAAGTCAACGGATGTTGAGGAATTCCTTCTGAGACATCATATTAAATCGACTTTATCATGATGGAAGATAAAGTGATACAGCTTCAAGTTGTTCAATACAGAAGAGGTGGATTTTATAAACTTCTTCAAAGGGGTACCAAATGTTTAATGTACGAAAGATTGGTTCGTGGTAAAAGGGAATCAATTGAAGTGTTTATGATTAAGATTAGAAAAGTAAATTTTAAAAACTGCATAATTCCTAAACGAGAAACGTTTCCTCATGATGAAGCATTTGGTCGCTGGGCCTGGTGTTTTACTAGTTTAGAGAGAGCATTGGCAAAATTTGAACTGATCGAAAATAACTAAAAATTGCCTTTATATCGGACGGGTGAAATAACAGTTGCGATATAATTGTACGCACTACAACGGGATTCTGGCGCAGTGCAGCGGTAGTCCAAAGGAAGAAACCGCAAGACCAGACGGAGGGCCTTACCTCTGACAGTGGCTTCCAAGCTTGATCACTAAGGTGTTGAATCAAGACTATCCGATCCGGCTCGTCCTCGCGGCAAGTCAATCAAGGAGAGGGTAAGGGTCCCAAAAGAGTTTAAACGACTCTTTTTGGGATACCTGTCCTCTTCTACCACTCAGCCAGGCTGAACCTCTAAGCAAGTCCGTTTATATTCTTCTCGATTTGTTCTTCCCAATAGCCTTCGCAATAAACAAACAGGAAAAGATTCGAAAATATCTACTTATCGAAGGCTAAGATAGATGCCAAAAAAAAATCGCTGTTGATGCGTGTTGATTCGAATCCAATACACACTTCTCGACAAAAGACTGATTTAGGTAACAGTGCTCAGTGATTTTCAATTCAAATCTTCGAAGGCATAAACTGAGCCAAGCACAATTATCGTTGATTTGATGTAAAACGGTATCTAAACGAAGCGTTTGTTAAATCATCTAAACTAGCGTATAGCTTAAAAAATCAAATCGATGAACACACGTAGCCAGAGTCTGATTAAAATCGACCCCCCTCCATCGCGATGGGGAAATGAAAAGTTTTTACCCCTCCCCCCCTCAACCAGTTTTGTCGAAATAAATTAAGTCGCCTCAACATCAATTGAAAAGTGGCAAGCCTGTAGAAACAGTTGTCGCCTATTTCGCGATCAGATTTATGCCAGGGTATAATCCTTGCCTCAAATAGATCGTGGAAAACTACAGACAACTGTATCAAAAAAAACATAGGTCCAAACAGAGCCTTAATTTTATCCAAAAAGCAAGATTTCTTTCTGAAAGATTGTATCACATCAAACATTAGATTATTTTGATACAGTCAACAAGCAAAAAAAATGAACGTTGCTCTTTTTGTACGCGTATCAACTAAGCAACAAGATTACAATCGTCAGGTAAATGATTTGATTTCTTACGCAAATCGACAAAATCACACAATTGTTGCAACCATTCATGAACAGATAAGTGGATCCACTTCCTACAAGGATCGTCCAGCCATACAAGAACTATTGGCGCTTGCTAAATCTGGAAGAATTGAAAAAATCCTTGTGACCGAAGTATCCAGGCTTGGAAGAAAGACGAGTGATATCTTGAGAATAATTGAATATTTAACTGAAGAGAAGATCTCAGTTTACATCTTGAACTACAATCTTGAGACTCTCCTGCCTGACAAGAGAATAAATCCAGTAGCCTCCATAATGTTTACCTTATTGGCCGAATTTTCAAGATTAGAGAGAGAAACGCTAAGAGATCGAATTGTATCGGGTCTTGATACCGCCAGGAAGAAAGGTGTTAAACTCGGTAGACCTAAGGGATCCATTAAATCCGTACAAAGCATTCAATCGAAATACAGTCGAGTAATTGCAGATCTCAACTCAGGGCTATCACTACGAACGATATCCAAGCTTCGTGGTATTTCAGTGAATACAGTTCAAAAAGTGAAAGCTATCATTTAACATTAACTTACAAATCCTAAAACCCACCAACTCCATAGAATTTAAATGCTTTTTAGATTTTAGCTGCGGCTTTACCCCTAGTAATCCAATCCAATCAAATCCGGAAATCTAGGTTATTGGAAGAGCATCGCCAGCTTAGGGCGTGGCGTAACTAAAGAAATGATATAGAGATTGGCATTGGGGTCATCCTTTGAAGTGGTGGTCAAACCATTTCCAAGAAAGGCGATACCTAAAAAGTTATTTATTCGAGCTAAGTCGTTGAGAATTTACAGTGACCACCATGGAACTATCCAGCAAAGATACTAACATCTACAAAAGACATTACCTATTGTAGGCCTCAATAGCTTGAATTTGAGTTTTTTCTTTGGCTTTATTAATAGGTATTGTAATTACGAAACATGCAACTCCTGAAAAAAAGAGGGCTTCATCAACGGAGCTCTCAACACCATCCTGACCCGAAAAATTGGTAATGCCAGCGATGACCAACGCTGAACCGGCCACATACAAAAACGTATTTATTGATCGAAGAGACTTGGTTTTCTTTAAAATCTCGAATGAAGTCGGATTGTCCGAAAAGTCTATCAATGTATTTTTTAGTTTCATAGGCGTCATAAGACTATCTGATTTGGTATAATAATAATCTTTCTGAATTCGCATGGTAGAAACCCCATTGACACCGGAGGATGAAGTTACCACCGTTTTGAAATATACCCTGGCTTTGGGGCCTTCTATGTTAATTTTGAAAAAATCAGGAGACGGACTTCCTACTTTATAACCCTTTTTGTAAAGAATCCCATCTTCCAGGTAATGATCAACCTGATAGGAAACAACAAAGCGCTTCGTTTTATCCAATTCGAGTTCTGCATTACCTCTTGACAATGAACCTCTGATTCTAATTTTTTCACCGTAGATTCTCTCACCGTTTTCCAGGTGAACATAGTTTTGTTGTTGTGCAAGACAGGTGACTGAAGCAAGAAACAAGGCAACAGGCAGAGTGGCTTTTAACGGCATTTTATAAACATTAATTGATTTTTTATAAACAAGACTTACCTAATTAGATTTTAAGTCAGGCCGAAGGCTTCTGATAAATTGTTTGCGTTGATCTTTTTTAAGGGACAGGTCAATTCCTACCCGCAATACAATTCGACTTGAATACGGATTAAATTCCATTTCCTTGTAGTTATAGAGCAAAATGGTTTGTCCTTTAAAACGTTTGGAAATTGAAAACTCCTTTCCAATTCCTCCTAAGATTACGTTTGTCCAGCGTTTATATGTCTTATCGGATGATGCCATGGGTAGTTCCTGATTCACCCGCTCGCCCTCCAGTCGAAAATAAAATGATTTGAAGAATCGAAAGTTGACAAGAGCTTTGTAGCCCCAAAGGTCATGTCCTTCTACCCAATGAGGGTTATTGTCAAAGTTGAGATTAACTATTCCACCACCACCCAAGTCCCAACGGCCGTTGATGCGATAATAGATTTGCGGGGACAGGTAGAGGGTAGAGTACTGATCTTTTTTCGCATACTGAAAAGTAACACCGGGAAAAAATCGTTCCCGAAAGGGAACTCCTTTCATCGGATTGGGTGGCCGTTTGGGTAAGTCATTGATACTTTGTACATCCCCATACTTGCGCTTGGCCTTATCGAGTTTAGACTGCGCCTGTGTAAGTTTATCCTGCTGCGCGAGCAATTGATCTGTAGCTACCTCACCCGCTTTCTGTAATGCTTCTGATTTTAGTTTCTCCGGATCGCGATATTCTTCCGCTTTGGCCTTGTACTCCGCTTGAAGTTGCTTTAGTTTTTCAATTTCCTGTTCATGCTCTTTGATGGTTTGGATTTCCTGGCGTTGCATTAATTGTTGCTCAGCCAGACTCTTTAATTTTTCCGAGTTTGCCAGCCCACCAGAACGTAGGCTATCCAACTCGGCCTGATAGCCTTTTAGTTCCTGACCGATTCCCCGGGCTTTGCCAAAACTTTCTTTTAATTTTTTTAAGGACTCAAGAGATTGGGATGGCATTCCCGGGAGATTTATTGAAGGGCCATCAAAATTCATTTTTTGAAGATCATCTAATTTGAAATCTCCCATTTTTAAATCAGGCCAGGCGTGTTTGAAATTGAAGTCATTGGTAAACTCAGGGAATTTGGTTGAAACAGAGGGAGCATTCCAATCCATTTTCTCAAAAATCTCAGTTTGGTATTTTTCCATGCCGGGGTTATTGATGCCCCATTTCTGTAGAATCAGCTCAGCTTTTTCGGTGTATTGCCTGCGGATGCTATCTATTGAATTTTGAATCTGGTCGGTGGTTTTATCAATTCGAGTGGTAGCAGCGTTAGCTTGATTTTGCATTGCTACTTTCAGGGAGTCAATTTTGCGCAATTGCGGATCAAATAAGAATAGTCGATCTGTTGTAGCAAGAGATTCCATTTTTTCCCGGAGAGAATCAATTCTGCTTAAAAACTTAAGCGTGTCGAGGCTTTGAGGAAAGGATGATACTTTTTGGGTGATCTGCCGGACAGAGTCCGTCCAATTTTTTCCTTTGCGTGTCAACGAATCAGAAGTATTCGTGATAATCGCCAGTTTTTTTTTTGCTTCCTGTTTAAGGCTATCAACTTTTAAGACCAATACAGTATCCTTATAGATAGGCTGTGTTTGTGCAGCTGCCATTGAAGCTAAAAAAAGAAAAAAGATACCCATTAGCCCTCCTTTAATTAGAGCGTAAGAGATGCTATTTTTAGATACTAATGAAGTGTTGATGATTCCGGGGCTTATATTTAAAAATACTAAATTTCTAGCGTTTTCTGGTCTATATTTAGCGTCAATTTTTGGATTTTCTCAACAAATTCTAGACCCTTGTTTTCTCTCGCCTGAGACAGGTCAATATTATTCTACACCGGAGATTGCCCAGGTGTGTCAATGCAATGATCTGAACCTATCAACGGATATGCTGGAGTGGGACGGTAGCCAATGGTTGGGAATTATCAGCTATTCTGGGGTTGATCTGCCGCCACCATCTGGCTGCAACCAGCGTGCGATTTGGTGTGGTTATACCGGTTGGACATTTGGGGGTGAGGCATTTGCTTTGAAATTGGATAAACCCTTCACTGCCGGTGTTGAATATGAATATACGTTCACCTATGCGTATACCGGAATAGGGCCCATAGAACCCTTCTCTCCTATTCTTTATACAAATAACAAACCTGAATTTAATAATGCCATAAACATTGGTCGGCTACCACCCTCATTTGGGTGGGTTACAAACACTATAAAATTTATTGCGACATCAAATCAAACAACGCATGACTTGCTTATCATACATGCATTAGAGTCATCGGGGATCATCCTTGCGAATTGCATATTATCAGAAACGCTTAAAGCGCCCTTTCTCCGAAGTGACACTACGCTGTGCGCAGGAGAGGAAGTCACCTTGCAAGCACCTGTTAATAGATTCTATGAATATTTGTGGAGTACTGGCGAGCAAAGCCCTGCGATCACGGTGCATGATCCAGGTATCTATTCGGTAGAAATCTCGTTGCCTATCTGCTCTACAGCGAGCGATGAAGTTGTTATAGATTTTATTGACTGCACCGTGTACCTGGAAATGCCCAATGTCTTTACCCCAGACGAAGACGCCTACAACCCGATGTTCAAACCTATACGGTACAACTATCTTGAAACGGGATTCATACAAATTTTTAATCGTTGGGGTAATAAGGTATTTGAAGGAGATCTGTTTACAGGCTGGGATGGCATGATCGAGAAATCAGAGGCTGCTACCGGGGTGTATTATTGGGAATGTAGTTACCTGGATAAAAATGGCGAATCAAACAAACAGAAAGGGTTTGTGCACTTGATGCGTTAAACCATCACCATCGTACTCACTTTACTTTATAGGCTAGTCCAATCTGAATGGTTGAGTTTTGATAAATTATTTCTGATTTATTATTATTATTATCTGCCAACACCAACTTCGCTACTTCGGCAAAGCCTTTATAGTACCTTCCAACTATCTGTAACTTTTCTGTAATATCAAAGTTAACTCCCGCACTCAAACCAAAATCGAAGGAATCTTTAAAAAGATAATCCGCATCGCCAGAACCCGAATCCGATTTGACCTTTGATGAAAGTAATAAACCAACACTCGGGCCAAAGTCAACACTTATCTTTTTCCAACCGAGTGATAAGAGTAACGGTAAGTCTAAATAATTCAATTTGTACTTCTCTTCACCTCCGGAGGGATAACTGGATTGAGTACCACCGCGGGTAATAAATTGTAATTCTGGCTTAAAGGAAAGACGATCCGCAATTGGTATTTGCGCACCCAGTGCAATATGAAAACCAACAAGATTCTCGTAACCATCCTTAAATTGTTTAACGTAGGAATCTGGATTTCCCGAAAAAATAAAATTATTTACAGTTACCCCAGTCTTTACATTCCAGGAGGTTTGGCCATTACTTAACAGCGGTAGGGCAATTAGAAGGAAGATGATTAGTTTAGATTTCATTGGGTTGAGGTTGATTTAGAGATGATATAACTTAATGACATTGCTAAACTCAAATTTAAACCATTTTGCCGAATGCTATAGTCTGATGGCAATGCAAACGTGCTGCTGTATTCCTCAAAATAATCTGACTCCATAAAATAGATAGATAGAAAAGAAAGGCTGGCATTTAGTCTTTCGGAAAATTTATAAAATAGTTCTGGCCGAATACTACGTTGCCTCCTTTCAACGCTGATAGTTTGTTCTAGTCTAGCGGGGTCTGAAAAAAAACTACCTGAGCCTTTAGCGTTAACACGCTGAACAGAAGCCGTAATGGGGATGGCAAAACGCTCACTCAGAAAAATTGTATATTTCAAAAAACCGCCATAAACAAAACCCTGGCTTTTGCTTTCTCCCTGATACAGAACATACGCAGAACCGAGATTGATATGTTTGTTTGTCAGGTATCGATGCACCTGCGCGTAGCCACCTTGTATACCCATTTCAAAATTTCTAGAGGCTACGAAAGATACCGAAGGCATAATGTAAATGTCAAATTCGGATACGTCCATCGGCACACTTTGTGTTCCACCCTGACTTAAATCTTGAGAAGAATATTTGTACGTGGGGATTTCTGAGCGCAGACCAATGATCACCGAACCAGATTCAATCTGCGCATGCACCACTGAAAAACAACACAATTCAATAAGAATACTATAATTGAAATATTTCAGCGCTAGTACGGCTCTATTTAGCATTGTCTTTTCTTAAACCTTTATCCTATGCCGATTACTCAATCATCAATTTACACTAAGTACCTCGCTTTGCTCATTCGAACTTCGTAAGTCGCCATTATGAAAAGGGTTCAAGTCTAAAGGAAGAACACCGGCTAGGGCCGTGGAAACAAAACATAAACCAAAAAGCTACGCATCTCATTAGTATTTCTAATCAATCTTGATGTTGTAATTGAAACCACCTGGCATTGCTCATCTTGCTTGTTGATGATGCAACCGCACAATACCCACTCGCGACACCGACAAACCAAGGACAACGAAGATAAAAATTGATGTTCTTATACGAGCTATATTTAACCAATCTAAAGCTTCTTCAAAATGCCTAAACTTACTAGTTGCCCTTGAAATTTTATATCATGTTCCAAATCAAAAAAACCGCGTCTATAAAAGGGCTGCAGGTCTTTGTAATAAGTATAGTTGGTATATGCTGAATACTGTTCCGATACTTTAATCTCCAGATTCAACCCAATCTGGGCAGAGGTGACGGGATTTTTAATTTCAATTGGTGTGCCGGGATACAGATTAGCAGTTAACGATTCCATATCGGCAGAAACTTGAATATTTGATGAAATCCCCGCTTCAATTGACATATTGATAAATCGGGCATTATTAAAGTTGACAGGTTGAAATCCCACCAAGAGAGGAATTGTCAAGTAATGTACATTGGCTTCCAGATTGGAGGGGTAGTTGTCATTTACCACAGTGGATCCTTTGTTAATATAGTGCAACCCGGATTTCAAGAATAAATAATTATACCATTCAAATTTTGCCACCATGCCCATAGTGAATGCTTGATCCTTCTCAAGGTATGGGGCTGGTGGAATACCATCATTATTCAAATATAAATTGACCTCGGAGCCGGTAAATTCTGTGAGTGACTGGCCTGCAGTAATACCTAAATAAATCTGAGGTTTATGTTTATTTCTTTTTTCCTCATCCACTACGGCTGATTCAATCTTTGCAAGTCGCTCATTATAGCTTTTTGAATTTATAGGCACACCAATAGAAAACTGTACTACCTGGTTGGTTGCTTTTATTTTATTAAAATAGTACTCATTACTAATAAATCCCTGGGTTGCACCAATATCCAAAAGTACTTTATTGTTGAAACTCACCCCTGCACCCATGTAAAACCCTATATCAAACCGATGTTCGATATAATAAGTGTCATCTTCCCAGCCAGAGACTCCTTCTTTATAAATGATTTTATATTCGCTCTCCCTTTGTTGTATGGGATTGCCATTCATTGGATCCTCGAAATACGAAAAATTAACTTTACCACTCAAGAAGCAAGATAATTCGGGACCCGTTCTAAGATAAAACTGAGTTTTTGATTTTGAGTTGAGATTAACTCGAGCGAGAATGGGTATGGCCGCATAGGCTACCTCGAAATCATAGTTGAATGACTGATAAAAATTGCCAGTTAGGTTGACGTGGTCAATCGTATAGCCTTTTTGGATATAATAAATACCACACTGTAAATTTATTTTTTTTGCAATGGGCGACTCCATGCTCAAACCAGCCATAAAGCCCGGAGTAAAGGTAGTAGTAGCTTTTACGTCTTGTGTGCTGGTGGTGCCGAGTGTGGATTTAGATAATGTAAAGCCTACCTGAGGTAATAGTCTTTGAGAGTAAGAATGAGGTACAATACAATTTAGGAATGCAATCAAAAATGAAAGCCTAACAAATCTTGCTTGTTTGTCAGAAGAAAAATAATTAAAAATAATTTCAATTTTAATCATCAGGATACATTCAACTATTTACAAATATTTTTTGTGCGGACTTACATGGTGGCAATCTGTTACAATATTTTAAAACTGGATTTTTTAACCAGATCCTGACCGTTTTCTAATCAATTATCGCTTATACTTTCGTAGTAATCAAGTAGCTGAAGTAAGTCTTCCTTAACGTCCAAATGCCAATCGCGTTCTTTTGCATAACTTATGAGTTGATCGTAGTAGCTACCCACAAAATTCCTAAGTAGTTTTTTGTCGATCAGTTTTGTTTTAACGACCGATCTATCCAATAGCACACGTTCCACCTCTTTTTGTGTAATCTCCAGAAATGCGGTGAGACTACCGGTGTCGTTCATCAGAAAGATAGTCTCCAGTTGTTCGAGTATTATCGCATCCTGGTTCCAGATGGTAGTGCCATACAAGGGATCCGTGTTTGGTGCTTGTGTAACAGCCTGCTTTTTCCGAACCGTTACCGGTGACTTTCTGGTAAGGACCGAGAAGAGGGTGTACTGCCTAAGTACTTCAAAGAATCCGTTGGTATCCTCACCAGTCTCTGTATTGTGATACGGAAATGAAAAATAAACCCTTTGCCTATCTACCCGATTATCATGGTATTCGAAGCCGATAATTTTACGAGGAGTGAAAGTTCGGGAATCTTTGCCGCCTTCATACGCTAGTAGTTCTCGCTTTTCATCAAATCTTAGGAGTCCTTTGATTTCAGTATTGTCGGCCAGCATCACAGTACCTTCACCCCACTCAATGTCTCCGATGGAACTGTCTGGAAGATTTTGGGATCTGCTTACTACTCCGGAAAGAATCAAAATAAAAACCAAAAACCCACGCATCACATTACTATTTCTAACCAATCCTGTTGTTGTATTGAAACCATCTGGCATTGTTTATCTTGCTTGTTTGTGATGCAACCGCACAATACCCACTCTCAACACCAACAAGCGCAAAATCATTTTTTAAGTCCGAGCAGGGGATTCTCGTGTTAATATAAAAGAAGAAATTTTTCCGTCTTGCCAAATTTTGATATTACAACTAAAGTATCACTTCCTGCCAACTTTATTAAACTATCATTTGATGAGAAAGAATCAAATATCTTTCTGTTTGAAGTAATAATCCTTGTGGGTCCAATAATATATCTACTGCTATCAGTCAAACTTATATAAATATAACCTTTTACAATAGCATCCACTTTCGCTTTGGAGTTTATGTTATTACTAATCGTCAATGTTTTATATGCAACCAACTTTCTCCGATTTTGTATATCCGTTTTGATCAAATAAATAATCGTCATTGAAGCAATCAAAAAACTGATTGAAAGAAAAATGTATAAGGCAATTTTCCTCATTTGTTCCTATTTGGAATCCAAGTTTTTCCGTAATTGTAGTTACCAGTCAATAATCCATAACCGGCCCCTAAACTAAGAGAACCATTTATTGCGACAACCCCAAAATGATTTGCCCCGACTGGCGGAGGAGCATACGTTAGTCCTCCCCCAATTATCCCATACCCTCCGTCAATCTGGTGCCTATTTCCTTCGTAGTTACCTATAGTAACTTGATTTGGTGGCCCCAATAACCATGCTTTACCAGCATTAAATGAACCTGAAACATCAAGTCCGGTCCCAACTGCTGCATCATGAAATGAGTATACTTCAAATGCATCTTCTCCCCTCATTGGCATAACCCAACCAATTGGAGTTTCCTTGACTCCACCACCGGCCATTACAGTTAAATCAAAAGACATAAAAACGTAATCACCAGTCTTATATCTTACATATGGACTATTCCATCCAAATGTTTCAGACTCAATTTTTCCGTACATGAATGCGAATCCTTCCGGTGTCGTAATGTTAAATCCATATTCACCTCCTGATTCATATATTTCACCTGGCTCAAATCCAAAAAAATTAGCTAAACTTCTCCGCCAAGTAGCCCCTCTTTCAGACCATCCGCCATCCGGATCAATTGCATTCACTGGGTTATTGCCCATACCTAAATAAGGAGAATAGAATTGAGCATAAGGGTCTTTGGAAGACCAACGTCCAACTATTGGATCATACTCCCTTAACTCAAAATGACTCCACCCCGTTTCTTCATCCTTCTCGGCATACTGGCCCTGGTACTTGTAACGGTACGTTGGTTCTTCTGGTGTGCGTTGTTCGCGCAGTACTGAGCCATAGGCATAATAGTCGGTGGCCTGCGTTACGCGCTTGCCGCGGTGGGTAACCTTCAAATCGTCAAACCATACCTTGGTGGCCTGACTCTCGTTGCTTACCCAAATATAGATGTAGCCTTTTTGCTGTGGGCGTATTGGTGAAGAGAATGCCACCTGCTGTGGCTGCACGGCAAGTTCCAGGCCCGGATCGAAGCCGGCATTGTCAGGTACACGCCACGCACCGGCATCTTTCAAGACATAACTTTCATCAAACACAATATAGTTGAGGTATGCAAACGGGCGTGTGGCAGGGTCACTGCCCGTACCCGCCAATGCTACTGGTAAGTTGTTGGTAAATGTCTGGTTTGCCAACGCGGCTGTCTCCAATCCGAACGATGCATTAACAAACGCGCTTCCCAATAAGCTTGCCATCATAGCCGTGGTGGCATTGCGGGTGTAACTAACCTTGCGCTCAAACTTTGCCCAGGTTTCCAAACTGATCGTATCTCCGGCATCCACTTTCAAGGCTATGGCAGGCCCTACAATATCTTCTTTGGTAGCGGCCACCCCATCGTCTACCCAATAGAGATACGAACTCCGCTCGGGTACTGCTACCTCCGTTGAAACCGGGGTGTGGTTCATGCGGTAGTCGCGCTTCTCTGTTTCAAACAGGTTTTTGAAATACTGCATTTCACGAACACGCGGATTAGTCCAGTCAGCCAGACCATTATCTTCCATCGTGGCGAGGTAGACATCTTCATCTTCTTTAAGAGTAGCCCGCACGTTGCCGAGATGGTCGGTGAGTTCATAGATGTATTCATAGCCCCCATCGAGTTTCTGGCGATAGAGGCCGAGCTTGCCGCTGCCATACACCGGCACTTCTGTGAGGGTGATTTGAGGTTGGCCTGCGTTCTGGTTATAGATACTCATTACATTACCACCGGCATCGCGGATATACCACGTTGTAAACTGCAACACACCTGTGGAGTTGTAGGTTTCTTTGGCAAGCCGGAAGCCGCGGTCGTCATACAAATATTTTGTTGTAAGTATTGTTTTGGCGGCATCCGAATAAACGTGGGTTACTTTTCCGGTAACGTCATAATTGACATACATGTCTGTGCCCGTTACATTATCCTGTCCAATCATTTGGCCGATGGCATTGTATGAGTAAGCATTTACATAGCCTGTCACACTTGCGAGTCGGTTGCTGCGAGCCTGGCTTTTGAAGAGTTCGGCCCTATTAATATAGATGGCATCGCCAATAGCTAAACTTGTGGAAAACAAAACCGAAATAGAAACAGAAGTAACCCCGGCAGGAATTGTGAATTCCGCCTTAATCCAACTTTCGCCTCCAGCTCCCTGTGGCAACTGGGCAGTAGGTGATTGCCAGACCAATAGCGGACCTGTATTTGGGGCAACTCTAATACTTGCAGGGCCGTTGGCAGTTTTATAGCCCTGAACTTTGATTGTATACTGCTCACCCGCTACTACATTAATTTGTGCAACCTTTACTCCAGGGGTACTCACCGTTGCCGTTGAGGTGGCTTTAACGTATGTCTGACCGCCACTTACTTCAGCTGTGATGGTGCTGCCTGCCTCAGACAAATAACCACTTGTAGAAGTAGCATCAGCATTTGCAATGAGATTGGTATTTGTAAGGGATTCGTACCCATATGTAAAATCATGCACTTTATGCTGGCCTTCGTTATAGCGTTTAAGAGTTAAGAGGTTTCCGTTAGGATCATAGGTTAACCCGTTCTCGCGGAATTTATTTCCATCCAGTGCATAGCTACTGCTCAGTGCACCAAAGGAAGGGTTGGCAAACTGGGCTTCCTTTAATTGATACTTATCATCATATTTATACAAATACATACCCTTTAGTTCACTACCTCCGGAAGAATGGGCAGGGTCAGTGCGCCAGGCAAGCGTAGTGATGTTGCCATTGTATAAAGCGTGCCCTGTTGTGTAAGTGGTTTGTTGGTTGTAAACATCGGTGATGCCGACTATTATTGGATCACTATACAGAGTAAGTGCGGTTACTTTTGTGCTGGTAATCTTGTATCGGTATGATCCTGCATGCGTACCATCTGCAGAATTAATTCTATAGGTAGTACCGCTCGCATTTTGATTCGTTGCTGATACATTTGTCCAGGTGGCGTTAACCAGTTTTTCCCAGGTAATTGTGTTGAGGGCAGTGATAGTGCGGGCCGGAATTTCAAGTTGGGAATTAAGTGGGGTGCTGATGTTGGCGACATCGGTGAAGTTCTTTTGAGGTGTAAATACAAAATACCTGAAGATATGTGTATTGGTTCCTGAAAAATTGGGTTCCAGATTAGCGAAGTCAAGCCGGTTGTTGTCCACCCGGATGTACATGTTGAGTTTGTTTACAGCTGTATTGAAATTTGGCATTGAAGTAAAGTCATTGCTATGAGCATAAACATAAACCAAGCCGGGCAACGCCAACAAAGATGATGGGATAGCTCCCGTAAATTTGTTTCCGGAAATTGAGAGGTAGTATAATAGAACTGCCCCACTCCAATTGGAAGGGAGTTCGCCCGACATTAAGTTGTTATGAACATAGAAGTACTTGAGTTTAGTAAATCCACCAACGTAAGAAGGAATCGTTCCTGTAAGCTGATTATCATTCAGAAGCAGGTTATCAATATTTGTCAGGTTGGCCAATGATGCTGGCATAGTTCCAGTACGTTTAGTGCCTGCAAAACTTAAGACAGTCAGCTTCGATAAATTCCCAGCCCAATCCGGAATTGGTCCAGGAGTTAAATTAGGATTAGAACTAAGATTTAGATTCGTGATGTCGGCCAGATCGCCAAGGTAGGGTATGGAGCCGGTGAAACTATTTGTCTGCAACTGCAAGACCTGAAGCTTGGCGAGTTTATTAATGGATGGCGGTATGGGGCCTGACAATTGATTGCTATAAAGAATCAGTTGGGTTAAGTTAATCAGGCCGGAGAAATCAGTATTAATTGTTCCTGATAATCCAGTCGAGTAAATATAAAGATTTATCAGATTGGTTAGGTTACCAATCCATACTGGCAGTGAACCAGTTAGTTGGTTCGTTCCTAAATTAAGATACCTTATATTGATAAGGTTTTGCATTTCATTTGGAATAGGTCCACTTCTTTTTGCCGAGTATAAATAAAGCGATTGAAGGTTGATGAGGTTACCGATCCAGGTAGGTATAGCCGCATCGGTAAGCAATGTATTATTTGAAATATCCAAATAGGTGAGATTAACCAGACTACCCATGGTTGGAAGCAAACCTGTAAATTGGTTGGTTGCCAAACGGAGGTCTCGTAATGATGTTAACTGATTGATTGTAGTCGGGATCGCACCACTAAAGGAGTTACTGTATAAATAGAGTGTTGTTAATTGTGTGAGATTGCCTATTGTACCGGGAATACTACCTGTAAGTTTGTTACTATTCAGATTAAGATTGGTGAGTAGGGATAGATTGCCTACGCTAGCGGGCAGGCTGCCAATAATGTTTACGTTTCCTGCAACAGTAAGAGATCTGAGGCCTTTAAGATCTCCGATCTTTGAAGGAATTTTACCAACCATGTTATTGGTTGAAAAATAAATGGAACTAATATCTCCATTCAAAATGTCTATTCCATACCATGTATCCATTTGGGCAACTGTTGCCGAAGCGGGCCAGCTACCCGCTACAGGCCAATTGGTTTTCGTAGTCCAGGCGGGTCCACCGAGGCTATCGTAAAGTGTTTTAAGTGCAGCAAATTCAAGAATGTCCGGAATAAGCCCCTGGGAGACTGGAATCCAGAAGGAAGCTTTGGCGTTGCTGATCTTGACACCTGTTTCATTTATACTCGCATCTGCAATCATAGCTCCTGTATAGCCGGAAACTACGGTATAAACTGTTGCCCCGTTTCTCTTAAAGTAAATAGAGGCGCCTACTCGCTCAATACGAAGTATATCGCCCACCTGAGCCACAACATTTACCTGATTAACTCCATTCAAGTGCACATAAACGCTGTTGCTATTAGTATACCAACCATAATCTACAGAAGTATAGTCGGCATTGGAATTGATATCAGACAATCCAAAAGTTCTTCGCTGGTTTAGTACATCCAGCGTGTATTCAACCCAACCATCCACACCAGATAAAAGTGCATTCACAGAAGCTGCACCTCCGGTACCCCACCCACTTGCTGCTGTTTTTGTTATTGTATTTCCATTCACACTAACACCAACGAGATCCGTCCACACAATGTCATAACTAGGATTGGGAACAGGAGTTGACGGAATCCAAAAGGAGGATGTCACGAACGAAATTGACGTGTTGGTGGAAGTAATTGACGAGTCAATGATAAGGTTTCCCGTGAGAGCTGCAGTTTGAGTAAAGACTGTTGTTCCGTTTCTCTTATAATAGATTGTTGAGCTCGTTCTCTCCACGCGCAGTATATCATCAACCGCAACGCTGAAGGTAAGTTTGTTAGTACCATTTTGGTAGATATAAGCGGTAGTCCCTGCGGAATAAATTGCATAATCAATCGTGTTATAATGGGCATCTGTATTCACATCCGATAGACCCAGCATAAATTGATTGGCTGCGTAAACAGGAAACTCCACGTATCCATCCGTACTAGCAGGCAAGACATTTTCAGAAGCTGCCCCGCTATTGCCCCACCCGCTGGCAGCAGTTTTAGTCAATGTACTTCCATTCACCGTTACCCCCACCAGATCCTTCCACACCACGCCATAGTTGGGAATAAGGAAAGCGGAAATTTCATTTTCCTTAACTACTGGTGCATTAGTAATGGATGCTAGATAGTCATCTGACAGAGGCGGTTGTAAAATTGATTCCCTTGCTTCGGTGTGCTCTTCATCCGTTGCAGCCAGGTTAACTGGCTGTTGATTTAACCTGGAGATCAGTTTTTTATACTCAGGGTTTTCGGCACTGAATTGTTTATAGGATAAAGGCTGATCTACTAGTTCTTCGCGAAACGCAGGTGTTAGTTTGAAATATGGAACCTGTGTCAACAATCGCTTATCGGTCTCATCTACCTTGGGGAGTCCATGAATGTTGTGCAGGTCAAACCCGGCATCTGCGCCCTGATACAAATTGGTGAACTCACTACTAAAATAATCGAGCGTCAATCCAAATACATCCTTCTTGAAGTTACTGTGTGTACCCGATAACCCATCTTTGCCGGGGTCTTTGGAATCCAGTGGGTGGTTGATAGATTTGAGCCAGCCATGGATGTTATAAACAAAATCAATTCCTTGCAGATTGTTGGCCAACTCAATGCGTTTTAATGGCCCATGCAGGTAATAAATATATTTTGCCTGTTGGGTTTTATTGGTGCCATCCAGGCTGGTAAAAGCTTTTGATAATCTCCGATCTGCATCATATTCATAATGATGGTAAAATATTTCCTTTTGGGCAGTTCCATCAAACGATTTTTGAACCACGGTGACAACACTTCCAAAAAAATCATAGGTATACTCAACAGCAAAACTACGGGTTAACAAAGCAGTTGGCTTTTGGAGCATCCATTTTACGCGGCCTTGTTCGTCATAACTATACCAGGTCTTGATGTTTGCGTTTTCAGTTGCAGAAACTGAGTTTCTCACATATAGCTGGACTAATGATGAAACTGGTTGTCCAGGCTCTGCAATGTCGTAATACGTTTTTGTCCAATCGGTAATGTCCGTACCCGTCCAGATCGACTGGGTAGAATACTCTAGTTTGCCTTTCAGTGGCGCACTTCCAAAAACTTCGGTGGTTCCTTTGTATTCCCCCGATTGAATAGGGCGATCCAGCTCATCATAATGGGTATAGGAAAACCGGCCTCGTTCACGTTGCAACGCATTCTGTGAAAAGCGAATTTTTCCATCCGAGCGGTACATATAGTCCGTGCGCCCAGCATCGGGTTCGGTCATACTCATTAACCACCCACGGTGGTTGTAGGTGTATGTAGTCTTATCAATACCGGAATACGGAACAGCCGGATTATTTACTTTGAGTTGTTGATAGCCATTCGGAGAAATAGACGAAACCATCCGGCCGGCATCGTCATAATAGGTATATGAGATATCACTGTAGCTGTTGGTGTAGGTTACTGCTAGTGAATTACCCGTACTGGTAATATCAATACGATAAAATCCCTGCGCCCAGTTAGTGCCATTGGCGGGAACTGAATAGGGTTGATTGGTTAATAAATCTGTGACGGTGTAGGTTGCCCCACCGGTTGGTGTAACTGTAACCGGGTTTGCCGTTAACTGATAAAAGTATAACCGATCCATGAAGGCAGGATCATTTTTCTTTAAGGTGATTAAATTGGATATAGTGCGCCAGGTACCTGGTCTGGCAGTCATCAGGGTTTTACCAGATTTGTCAGAAATGCTGATTGTATACTTTCCATTCTCATCGCGCACTATTCGTTGAACGCCTTGTTGTTTCAACGTAGTGTAACTGGATTGAGCTGGCAGCACCGATGAATTGCGAAGTTGGATGTATTCATCCAGTTCGTTCATTACCGGAAACGTGCCGGATAGTACTTCATGTTGGCTTCCCAGTTTATGATCTTCACCCGGTGCTGCAGAGATCATTACTTCTCCGGTGCCGTCTTCGTAATACCTGGTCCGGCTATACGGATAGTTGGTAAGCGGAACATTTTCCTCGGCTGTATTAGCCGAGCTATAATACCATCCGGCCCGTCCATACGTTGAGTTATCAAATGCCTGCGGAGAATTTAGGTCGTTATAATCTGCAATCTCCTGTCCCGAGGCATCCTGCATAAAAAGCAGATCATACCTGAACGAAGAATTTGCCATTGGTGCAGCCAGTGAACTTGCGACCACGCGGTCATATTGGTCTTTGACTATGCCCGAAGTAAAGATTTTTCCAGTTGACAGATTTTTGCTTTGAGACTGCAAGGGATTACCAGCCAGATCGAAATATGATTTGGTTTGGCCAACGATTTGATTTGCGGGGCCAAAGGCTGTGCTTTCAATCCAGTTCAGTTTGTCATCGCAGTTATCTGTAACGGTGAGTGTGATTGTTGATTTACCAGGACTGGGGCATCCACTGGACGATAGAGCCCCGAGTTTGTAGGTATACGTACCCGGTATTAATTTCCGGCCTATTGAAAATTCTGTTCCCGTAGCTAATAAGTCATCGGTAGTTGAGTAAAGTTCGAACGAAGCAGTATTCAGGTTAGGGACAGGCTTAATCTGAATCACATCGAAGTTACAGTTGGTTTGAGAAATAGTGACTGGGATGGGAGGTTGAGGGTTGACTACATAGGTCTTGGTTACAAAAATAGATGGGCAGCTAACCAGGCGAATTTCTATAGCAGCCGTCCCAGAAAAATTGGAAGCCCATGTGACAAGGCCACTTTGATTAATTGTACTAGTTCCTGCATTGAGCAGGTTCCAGTTGAACGCTGATGGAATTGTCCCGGTGTAAGTAAATTGAGTAGTTCCATTGCCCTGGCAACTATTAACCTCTTGAGACGTGATGCTTACTCCAGACAGATCGGTAAATATTGTGATAGGTACACCTTGCGTACTGTTGGAAGCGGACGTATTATTCATGCAAGCGCTAGAAGCGGCAAAAGCAGTTACACTTACGTAATCGCCTTGTTGAAAATAAACTGGGTTATATGTTTGGCTTGTTGAAAGAATGTCGGAGCTACCGTTCATTGTCCAGATGTAAGATGATGCCGGATGCGATGGATTGGCCCGAAATGAGATTTCATCCTGACAAAAATTAAGTGGGTATTTGTCTGGTAAAATATCAATATTAACATTGAATATTTCGCCTGGGTTAATTGAAATAGAAATACCATTTGAAGTTGCCGGATAGTTCAGAAGACATCCGCCTGCACTTGAGTATACTTTACATGTAACTATATCACTCGCTGAATATGTCCATTGATCAATAATAAGTTGATCCGCTGGTGGAGTATAATATGGATTTGGGGTAGAATAAATCCTAGTGGCACCGTTTAGCCACCACTCATAGGTAGGAGAAGCACCAACATTAACCTTATTACTAACGGAAAAAGCGATGCCTTCTAAATAGCAAACGGATGATTTATTGGCTTGGATAGTAATACTTACAGGGGCCCTTGGTAAAACACTAATATCAACGACATTTGAATTTACCTGAGTACACTGAAATACAGCCCTTCGATAATACGATGTCGATTCTGTTAAATTGCCAATTGGGTAAGTGCTAGACGTTGCACCAGAAATCTGAGTAAAGACTGCAGCTGAAGCCGCTTTTTGAAACCAATAATATGTCAATAAGCCTGAACCTGTAGCGCCTTGTGTGTTTTGTATTATACCTGGTGAACTACCGGAACAAACTGAAGACTGCGCAGGGGTTATTGTCCCTGCAGTAACTCCACCCGAGGCTGCATAAACAACAACCGGCAAAGTTGCAGCTCCTCCTGGTTCACCATCTGAATACCTCCAGTTTGCACGTACCTGGCCATTACTTGTCGCAGTGGTCCAGGTTACAGATATATTACTTCCACTACCTGTGCGGGTGCCGCCCGTAATTAACCAAGAGGAAACAACCGAGCCAGGAGGACCACTGAATCTATAACTATCGACATTACCAACACAAACGGTAGTTCTACCGGAAATAGATTGGGCATTGATTTCGTAGGCAAAACAGGTCAACAAAATTATCAGGAAAGTTAATTTGCTCACCACGCTATTAATAAGATTAATTGAAGATTGAAATTTCATAACAATTAATTTTGGTTAGCATAGTGATATTGAGTCTCGGAAGTTTTTGTACGCCCATCTTGGAAGGTCTCTTTAAATACATTCTTTAAGCGGCCCATTCCATCATATTCATACTCTGTATAAAGACTATTATTATCAAGAATATGAGTTAGCTCGCCCCATTTATTATAGACATAACTCACCATGGTTGCTTTGAGTGGATGAACACGGAAGTCATCGAATAGGGTGACTGCACCATTAGCCTCGCATGAAATTTGTACAGATACATTAGCAGGTATATCTACATCCGCTTCTGTAAGATACCAACCCGTTGTTCCGGCCTGATTAGAAGTAACAGTAGCAGGCAAGTCACTACCGGCTCCGATTTTGAACTTTATTAAACTGTTAGCCTTGTTAGACCACACCGCTATATGATATTTTTTCGCGGCTGTATTGGTGAAGGTATAGCTGAACCCCTTCTGCCCCGCATTGGCACTTGCAGAGGCGGAGCCGGTATGCGCCACTGAACTTGGTATACCTAACAATAAAACGCCGCCACCCAATTTTCCATTTGCATCCTGTGTCTCTTCCAGTCCCGAAAAAGCAAATTCCTGGTATTGTGTGTTGGAGGCGGCTGCGAACACCCGGGTTTGATCTAAAGACATTTTAGTTGACGCGAAGTTTCCATTCATGTCCGTAGCTTCTAACGCATGCGAGTACGTGTTAAATAATTTTATCTCATTGAGTTTTTTCCAGTTTGCGGGAACGACATCACCGGTCCATGCATTAAACTCATTAAAGTTTGCGTAGGGATAAAGTCCATCGGGTCGTAAACTGATATTATCATCTGCTATAAAATTATAATTAGAACGCTGCCGCCAGACTCCTGTTTGAGTTGCATTGGCCCCTCCCGAACCCGCAGCCAGTACACTGACCTGATCACTCCAGGTTTGAGAAGAGGCGTTGACAACAGCGAGTTTATTTTGCGAAACTTCATCCTGTATTTTAAAAGTAGATGTTCCAGCTGCTTGAGTTAGCATGTGTTTGTTGGTGTTTTTTATTGCATCAAACTGATAATGCTCTTTCATGGCCATTGCCGGATAAACTGAGTAGGCTGGTTTGGCTTCAGTAAGGAAAAGATTTCCTACCGCATCAGACTCGAGTGATTTAATGACCTCCCCTGAATAGAAGTCAAACGAGAGGTTCTTCGTACTTGTGGAAATTCCTGTTTTGAAATTAGTCGTTGTGGCTCCTATCTGAATTGATGGATATGTTTCCTTTGAACTTACTGAAGCATAGACATTGTAATTGTTGTCTGGACGCTTGACAAATTTTCCCCCACTGAAAACCTCGTGTATAACACCTTGATTATTATATGCAGCAAGTGCAGTGACATATTGTTGACCATTGAAGGATGATCCGGTCCAACTCACATCATGCAGGTAATGATTAATTGTCTCATTGATTTTTTTTCCGGTCCCATCAAAGAGTGTAGTTGATTTAAGATTACCAATCATACTAGTAAAACTCTTGATTGAACCTTTCCGGGTTTGGACTGACGAATAGTTTAAGCTCTGACTGGTACCGGATGTATTGTTGAAGGATCCCCCGGATGAAGATTCATCTACCATTGCCTCTTCGAACGTTTGAAAAGTATATTGTGAATATTCAGGTAAAGTTGTTGAGACTCCATCCACGCCAGTGATTCGTTCTTTTACACGAACTGTTCCATACATGACGCCCGGGGGTGGTATTTCACGACCTACCGTTACTAATTTTACAAAGCCTTGAAGCATCAACTCTTTATAGAGTTGTTTAATATAGTCTGGATGATTCCCTGCTACGGTAAAGTCATCTGTGTTTACTGGTTCAAAGGAAGTTACCCCATTTTCGTATTCATAGATAGTAGTTGACTTTTTATACGTCAAGGGATCTGTGATGGAGATTGATTTTACGCGAATACCTCCCCCCTTGTTGAGCGAGGATCCCAAATACATATTGGCTTTCATATAAACATTGCCGGGCTGGTGTTGAATATTGGTGGAGATTACAAGGCTTGAAGCTGAAACCTCCTGTACGATTCCACTTGAAAGTGTATAGGGGGTATAGGTTACAGGTCCACCAGGAGGGGCGTTGGTTGTGTAGTAAACAGCAACCAGATCGACAGAGCTACCAACCGTAAAGTATTGGGAGTAACTGATATCACCGTTACCCCAGATATTACCCCGAAGGGTGACTATAGGCTGCGCAAGCGGTTCACCGGTCTGAGGATTGTATAACTGAGTATTAAAGGAAAGCGGAAGCGAAAAGTTTTTATAAAATACACTCTTTGTATAAGTGTCACTTTCAAGTTCTACATCAATCACGGAACCTAAGGGAGAATTAACAGATCTTAAAGACCAAACATCTACACTTTTTGAAGCGATTGATGTTGCCAGGTGTTGCTGGTTGTAAGCCACACCGTATTCTTTATAGTCCGATTTGTAGCAAGACCATATATCTTGCATGTCTTGTTGAAAGGGTGGGTTTTTTGTGGTCTTTAATTCGGTGACTTGTCCAAGGGAGGGGAAAGGTTGTTGATAAAGAAGCCGTGCTTCAATTTGTCCAGATTGCCTACCGGTCACGTACGCATATTTGGGCAGGTCGAATTGCTTAAACATAATGATATCCCCGATCTGCCAAATATTCTCATCCGGGACGATAAGTGTTATTTGATTGGACGATGGATTGGCATTACTGATCGTAGTGTTTATGGAAGGCTTATTCAGGTCGTAGTCAAAGGAGGTCGGGGGCATCAAATCAGCTCCGCTTTTTCCCAGGGTCTTGATACTCTTTAAGGTGAGCTTTCCTGAAGGTGTATTGTTACTTAATTCTGAAGAGTTAAGTACGTCCAAATCGGAGGTAAAGCTGTTAGAGGTTCCAGGGGTAAGGGAATAATCGGATTCAAGGTGAATACTTCTAATTGACTTGCTCACAAGTTGGGTTTGGTTTAACGCAAAATCATGAACATCAATCACATTATTTCCCTGATGATAGGTTACCCCATTTTGTGCATGGCTGTAGTTGTTGGTGCTGGTTTCAAGATTGGCAGGAACATCTTCATTTCGAAGTAAGTAAATCGATTTTAATTTAAGCTGGCTAACTGGATAAAGGGTAAACAACGTTGAACCGTAGTAAACAATGGGTTGGTAGCCTCCTTGATTGACATGAGTAACCGTGTGATTTCCGTCTGTTGTAACGGCCGCGTCCCTTTGCTCCGTGGCGCCTTTACCGTCCTGTCGGATTTCTTTGACGAACAAGGCAGTATGAGTACTTGTCTTAATAGCATTGAGGTAGTACAATTCCTTTTTCCCTTTTGAGAAGGTCTGAAAATGATTATCATTATCTTCATTGAATCCCTGGCCAGGGTTTCTCCAACGGTATGTGGACGACCAAAGCCCATATTCAAACGAAGTCCAATTCCCCCAATCGCCTGTATTGGGAAGTCCATCATTGTTCCGATCGACAAAGTCAGGCCCTGTTATAGCTGTGAGATACCATGTATAGGCATATTTATTAGGATTTTTAAAATAATTAAAACGGTCGCCACCTTGATGATCCTTATTTTCAGTATAGGTTTGTTCATCGTACGAGTATGCTGGCAGGGAAAAGTGATAAGTCATACCTGAAGCATTTGTGATTTTGAATCCACCTACCTGGTATTTAGCGTTGATAGAATCACGGACAAAGCCCTTAACCGAACAATTCAGGAAACCTCGTGAAAACATCTGGGCATTATTCTTCATCATTTCGACATTGGTGAAATACTCAATGTGTCGAGATCCAGGTACATTGGGAACTGGCCGCTCATTGCTGAGCCCGGTTCCCTGGGTAAAATCAGGAAAGGCAACCGGAGTTGCTCCGCCACTAATTTGTGGAACTGGAGGATCACTTGTAACTCTGTTGGCAAAGTCATTTTCAAAATGGAATTCGACCTTCTGGTTATAATTATATTGCTGTGTTGTATTATAGGTTTTGACCTTGTATGGTTCATTTGTTTTCTTGAGATTTTGTCGACCTACGGTCATGCGGTAATGATAGGGACGGATACTTCCCGAAAGGCCTTGAGCGGAAACCATATAAGAATCATAGTCTGCAAAGGTTCCACCGTTAAGTTCGTCCGTGGTTAGTCCGCTTGCGGCCGCAGCTGATCCTGAAAAATTGGAGTATGCATCATATGCGGAATAATCCAAGAAGGGCCATTTATGCATGTAAAGAGAGCCATACGCTGAGGCAGTTTCGGTTTCGTCAATCCAATACCTTACATAGGAACGGCCAAGGTTCATTGAGAAGAGTTCAGGGATGATAGGAATATCAAGAGAAAAATTCTTTGATTCGGTGCTGACCATGTCTTCCTTAGAATTGGCAATGCCAATAGATCCAGAGGAACCACCCATACCAAAAGTCAAGATTGGCTTTGAACTTCCCGATGACATACTCGCCCCAACTGTAGAGGCAATCATATATCCAGCGGAGGCATTGAATCCACTGCCAGTCGATAAAGATAGTCCGCCTTGAATCTGAGCTACCGAATTTCCAACACCAAGTCCAATACCTGTACTGGCATAAGGTTTGCCATAAGGAGAAATCCCAATTTGTGCATTGGCATTCAAGCCAGGAACTGATTTTAAGCCCACTTTACCACCTAAATAAGCACCGGTACCAAACCCTTGATAAGTATCAGATGAAAAGGTAAGGCCCGCAGAAACTGAAGCCGTCTGGAAATTTCCTACTGTTACCCCGACCGTATAGGAGGTTTGACTTCCTCCTTCCCAGTAAGTCCTATCGATTAGCATACTTCCATTGTAGTCGTCTGCATAGCCATTCACCATACGGGTTAAACTACCTGGATTCAGAGTCCAGCCTAACCCCACCCAACTTGCGTCCTCGTTGGGTTGGATACCAGCATGGTAGGACAATGAGATCGGATAGCTACCAGAAGGGCCCGGCACTTCGGCCAATGGCATATTATAGGTAAAGTCTCCTGTTGCCAGGTTTACCAGATCCGTTGTATCTACGGGCTCAAAACTTGTTGCTTCGGGTGCTGTTGGTCCTGATGTGAGCGCCCAACTTATTGTGGGAGCACATACATTGGTGAGGATGAGAACGATTAAGAAAACGACAACTGATTTTTTAAGCAGAACATTTCGTAGCATACATTATCTATTGAATGTTGTAAAATTTATTTCAGGAATCTGATCAAGATCTTTGCAATGAAATTTAAGAGACTGATGGCCAAGGCCTAAACCAAACTCCGCGAGGTTGATCTGGACCCATTGCTGATCACGAACTTTTTCTTTATTAAAGACAAGGAGAATATCGTTACTAGCCCCCATGCTAAAGGTCCTGTTATATATAAAGTCTGTCAGGGGAATTGTGTCTCTCTGGGGTGTAGTCATATTCACATACATCCCCATACGAAATGAAATTGTCTGTAGTAGGTTGCTGAATTGACTTTGCGGCATCGAGCCCGCCTGAATTGCTTCGTGTTCATTTTTGCTGAGACTCAAAACAAAATAATAATGGCTCCCATACTTTTGTTTAAGACGGGCCACTTGTGTACTATCATGGGTGCCCCTTAATTCCTGAGCAATCAATAGATCCGTTGGTCTGAATGTTATACGAACTTTATACTCATTAACTATGACTTCTTTTCTAAGTCCGTTATCAGATTCCATCAGGTACTTTTTCAATTCTTCTTCTGTAAGGTATGACGGTGTGCATGACACAGACATAATGACTAACAGCAAGAGGAGATAGACAGATCTAATCATACCCTAACGACCGTCATATTTTTTATTGAGACCTTCCAGAATCTCATCTGTAATATCAATTCCATCCTGCGCATAGGCGATGTTACCATAGTCAGTAGCGGCTAAGATTATCTTTAACCCATTACTCTTACCGTAGTCCTTGATATATTGATTAATCTCATCAACTACTTGCTTGGTCATCTGACCATCCTCTTGCGCTGCCTTTTCCTGCGTAGCTTTTTGATACTCTGCCAGTTGCTGTTGCTTGTTTTGTAAAAGTTGACGGGTTAACTCACGTTCTTTTGCGGTCATCTGAACGTTTTCCTTCTCAAACTTTTTTATATCATTTTGTATTTCATTTATGAGGGTGTCCACATTGGCTTGCCAGATAATTGCCTTTTGTTGGTACACCTTGCGGGCATCAGTCATACCCTTGTACCCGTTGATTAACCGTGCAGAGTCAACAAAAACAAGGTCTTTGTGATTTAACTGATTGTAGAGGAGAAGGATGTCGAAGATAAATAATAACGATACTAGGACGAAAATCCACTTAGGATTCTTCATAAGAATTTGATTAGGCCAACATGACAAAAATGATAATTAATAAAACTAAGAATTTAGAAGGAAATTGATAGTTCCAATTTCTCACAAAACTTACATCAGAAATACAACCGTATTTTTACGGTAGTAGTTTAATTATTTGAATTTCTATGACATTTTCATTAACTAAAATGGAATATTAATAGTCAAATATTACATACTATAATGCTGTCTAGAAAACATTTTGCTAGCCGATGAATACACTGTTTGAAGAAGTAATTAAAAGTGTTAACAAAACGAAATGCAAGTGGCCAAGGGCCTAATTCGTAAACGACAATCTTCTCTGATAAACTTAACATCTGATATTATTTGATCTATCAAAAGAGGATTGAACGAATTCGTGAATTCTGAATCATAAGATTCAAAATAAGGTTGAATTATATTACCCTGATAGTACGGGCTGGTTCGATACCTAATTTGACTCCGAAAGAACGGCAGATATTATAGCTTTACTATTTAAATACCGCTTTAATCGCCTTAGTCTCCTCCTGCCCTATTCTCATCCTAATGATATGCAAACCAGTCTGTCCTTGAGGGTTCCATTTGACTTCATAGGCACCTTTGCCCATCGTATGGTTTACAGGAGTTCCAACTTCAATTCCCTGGCTATTGTAGATTCTAATTGTTACAGGCATTTGGTCATAAGTTTCAGGGACCCGGAAAGGGATGGTTAACTCTTCATGGGCAGGATTGGGGTAAGTGTTACCCAACCAAGGAAGTTCCTTATCCAGGGCGTGCTGAATATACTTATCACTTCCATAAAGTATCCTTAATTGTTGCGTGGTTGATGAGAGTGAAAAATTGTTCTTCTTTTTCATGTCCACCAATTCTTGAGTAGAAGGGTTGAATAGCATCAGCTGCTTGTCATTGGTACCAAAGTAATCGTTACGCCAAGACATAGTTAAATCAGTGCCTTCAAGCCTATCTATATCAAAATTCCAGGTATAGCTTTCTTGAGATGGTACGATCTCCTTACTAAAAGTACTGAAGACTTCAGGATGTGGAAATGATAATTCAAACAGCCCTAAACCATTTGGCAGCGGTAGACTAACTTCATCAAACTGATCCTTACCCACAAGTTGGGCACTTAAATTCATTCCAATACCCCCAAGATGATTGCTAAGTTCCCCATCAGATAGAATCAGGTTTACATCCCAATCAGTATGATCCAAAGGATTCAATTGTTGAATATTTCCAATCCGACCTCCAAGGCTGGTATTTCTTAATACCGGAATCTCCAAGGCAAATGGCGCGTCCGCAAAAACAAAGCCTCCACGGTAGCGATCCAGTGTATTACTTTCCTCTAGACTTGCATTTGAAAAGACCTTTAATTTTCCAACCCCAACAGGATTATTGTTACCCCTCATAACTTCTGACCAGGAGATTCGGAAATTATACGGATTACCAATCAGATTCCACCCCGCTGCCAGATTAATTATGAAAGGACTTGAATCAGTTACATTCGCGGTAACCCCTTCTCCAGGATTGATAGTGATGCTATTCCTAACAATCAACCAATATGCTTTGCCTATATTAATTGTATTAAACCCACCAGGATATTCAATGTAATCTCCTTTTGAAGGAGAGTAATCAAACAATCTCCACTTTTTAATGTCGTAAGTACCTAGGGCCGAGAATACCGCGCTACCATTCTTATTGGTTAGTTCAAGAGGGATAGATATGATCTGGTAATCCTTTACCTGGTTACCGAAACTCATATTAGGAATAACTTGTTCAGACGAACTAGATGGATATTTAATTCGTGTTGTTCCCCTAGTACTTTGAATAACCCCCTGCCCAGAAATGGTATTCACTTCAAAATAATAGGTAAGCCCGATGGCGTCAGTAAGTTCTGCTGAAGAGATAGTCTTCTCATACTTGGTTCCTATTCGAGTGACAGAAAAGGTCTTTTGTGCAGATAACGGTTCAGTTATCCCCCTCGTCTTAAGGTTGACCAAACTTATATTAGTAGTATCATTCACAGTAATGCTCAAAGTGAGTGATCCTCCTTGATCATATGTCGCAGGAAAACTTTCGCTAGTGATTATAACAACAATGGGTTGAATAACTACAAAATTTGAAGAACTAGTTGCTGTTTGGCCATTAACTGTTACAGTGATTGGGCCTGTCGTAGCGCCTGCAGGAACATAGGTAGTTAGGGTGGTGGCATTGCTCGTTGCAATCACGGCTGCCGTTCCATTAAACTTTAGCGTATTCTCCGATAGAATCCCAAAATTTGTTCCATAGATTGTTACATGATTTCCAACTACACCACTTCCAGGATAAAAGCTAGAGATAGTGGGGACTAGTATTACTGTGAAGTTGCTAGCACTCGTTGCTGTCTGTCCATTGACTGTTATTGTAATAGGGCCTGTTGTGGCACCCATAGGTACCGTAGTAGTGATGTTCGATGATGAACTTGCGGTAACATTTGCTGACGTGCCATTGAACTTAATTATGTTATTTGAAGGAACGGGATCAAAATTAGTTCCAGTAATTGTAACCGATGTTCCGATAACCCCACTTGATGGAGTAAAACTTAATATAGTAGGTACCGGTAATACTGTGAAGTTGCTAGCACTCGTTGCTTTCTGATCATAAGCCGTTACTGTAATAGGGCCTGTTGTAGCACCTAGTGGTACTGACGTAGTAATACTGGTGGTTGTACTTGCTGTAACTACGGCTGTCGTGCCATTGAATTTCACTATGTTATTTGAAGGAACGGGATCAAAATTAGTTCCAGTAATTATAACCGATGTTCCCACGATTCCACTTCCAGGTGTAAATGATGCAATTGCTACAATAACACTTACCAGCTTATTCCTAAATACTGATATGGAGTTACCTGAACCACTATTTGATATAACTACATCTGGTTTGTCATCACCATCAAGATCGCCAACTGCTAACCTATACGGATTAATTCCTGTCGTAAAATCAACTTTTGGTGAGAATGAACTTCCGGAGATAACACCAGTACTTGTAACATTCTTAAATACAGAGAAATTGTATGTACTTTGATTTGGAGTTATCATATCAATTTTACCGTCTCCATTCAAATCACAAAGGTCAATGCTTGCAGGGGTTAAGCCAGTTGTAAAATCGACCTTGGTTGCAAAAGAATTAGATGCGATAACCCCTAAACTTGAGATATTTTTAAGTACAGAGATCGATCTTTCGGATTCGTTAGATACGGATAGGTCAGGCTTGTCGTCATTATCTAAATCACCTATAGCAACTCCAAAGGGACCGGAGCCTGTAGCAAAATCAACTTTAGGTGCAAACGAATTTGAATTGATGGTGCCTGGCGTTGATTTATTCTTGAAAACCGAAACCGTAGAGCTTCCACCATTGGAAACTACAAGGTCTGGCATTTGATCTCCATCAATATCACCAATGGCTACATCATATGGATCATTGCCACAAGTAAAATTTACTCGTCCAGGAAACGCACTTAAAGAGAGAGTTGCCCCTGTAACAGAGTTATTTCTGAATAAAGAGACTGTTCCGGAAGCATTCGCTACAGCTAAATCCGGCTTGCCATCTAAATCGAGGTCTCCAATAGCAATTGCTAATGGACTGGTGCCAGTAGTGATTTCACCTAATAGCTCAAATAGATTTGAGGTAATAAAACCGACAGCACCGGTATTTCTAAAGAGCGTTACTGTAGAACTGGTATAGTTTACTACAGCTACGTCTAGTTTTCCATCACAGTCAAGATCACCTATTGCTGCACCATAAGGCCCCGACCCTGCAGCAAAATCGATATAATTTCCAAAAGAGATCTGATCTATAGTGCCGATAGTAGAACTGTTCTGAAATACTCTTATTGAATTGTTACTACCAGCATTCGTTACTACCAGATCAGGTTTTTCATCGTTATTCAAATCACCAATTGCTACTCCCCTAGGGTTATTTCCAGTCGCATAGTCAAATTTTGGTGTAAAAGAGTTAGCATCCAGAATCCCATTGCTCGAAAATGTTACAACAAACGGTTTGCTTGAGTAAGCCATCAATCCATTTGCCACAACAGTTATGGGTTGATAAGTAGCGCCTTTAGGAACTGTTACAGTAAGCTGGGAAAAAGTAGCAGCTGTAACAATTGCCTTTGTTCCCCCAAAATATACTTTATTATTTAGAGGAGTTGAGTCGAAGTTGGAACCTGTTATAATCACTTGAGATCCTATTTTTCCTGCCTCTGGAGAAAAGGAAGCGATTGTAGGTCTAGGTAATCCAATTTGATTTCTAAGTACAGAAGCAGATTCGTGACCTGGCGAACCACCTGATGAAAAATTAGGCGTAACTAAATCTGGCTTGCCATCACCATCAAAATCCCCAATGGCAACACTATAAGGAACAGGACCGGTATTGAAATTAACATTTGGAGAAAATGAACTAGCCGTAAATGGTCCTGATGATGTTTGATTTTTAAATACTGAAATAGAGTTACCCACATTATTCGCTGAGACTAATTCCGGCTTGCCATCTCCATCCAAATCCGTTACAGCTAAATGATAGGCATTATATCCACTTGTTAAATCAAACTTGGTTTCAAATGAACTTGGGGTAATGGCACCCGAAGTACTTATGTTTCGCAAGAAGGAAATCGTATTGTTATCGGTATTTGCAATTGCAAGGTCAGACTTCTCGTCCCCATCAAAATCAGCAATAGCAATACCAAAAGGTGAAACACCAGTAGCGAAATTAACTTTAGGGGCAAAGGAATTTGAATTGATAATTCCAGCAGACGTTGTATTATGAAGAACTGATATGCTAGAACTATTTAAATTAGTAACAACAATGTCTGGTCTATTATCGTCATCCAAGTCGGTCGCTGCAACATGGAAGGGTGTTAAGCCGGTCGCAAATTCAATTTGAGTCTCAAAAGAACTCAGATTTATTTCCCCAATATTAGATTTATTCCTAAGTACCGAGACAGTGTTCGAATTGCCATTTGTTACAACCAAGTCAGGTTTGCCGTCCAAATCAAAATCAGCAATAGCTACAAAATAGGAGTAGTTACCAGTTGCAAAATCAACTTTAGGCGCAAAGGAACTTGAATTTATTGACCCAGTTGTACTTGTGTTTCTATAAACAGAGACCGTATTATCACTTGCATTAGCGACTGCAAAATCTAATTTTCCATCCCCATCAAGATCACCAATTGCTACTCCTCTGGGTGAAGGCATAGTTGCAAAATCTACGTTTGTTGAAAAGGAAGCGGATGAAATTGTTCCAGCAACACTTGTATTTCTAAAAACCGAAACTGTACCTCCTGCATTTGATACTATCATATCCGTCTTTCCATCTCCATCTAAATCTCCTATCGCAACGTCATATGGACTTCTGTCTGGTCCGTTGGTAAAGTCAACTTTAGGCGCAAATGTAGCAGCATCAATAAAACGATTACTAGGAAAGGTTACAGTAAAAGGCTTACTAGAGTAAGCAGTTAATCCGTTTACCGTAACTGTAAAAGGTTGATACGTTGCACCAACAGGAACAGTTACTGTTAACTGCGTGGAAGTAGCCGATGTTACAGTAGCCTTAGTAGCGCCAAAGTAGACAATATTATTAGTTGGCGTGGAACTATATCCACTACCTTCAATTGTTACTGTAGTGCCTATTGTACCACTTGAAGGGCTAAAAGTCGTTATCGCTAATTTGGCTACTTCATAAATATCCACTACATCAGAAGCTACATAGCCCGATGGACCAGGTGTAAATCCTCCTGCAAATATTACTTTATTTCCAACTGCAGCTGCTGCCAGACCATACCTAGACTGGGATAATGTTGTGGTTGACCAAGTATCTGTGTTGTAGTCGTAGATATCAACCACATCCACTGGACCGCCTGATTTTCGATTACCTCCTCCAAAAAAAACTTTCCCATTAACACTTGCAGCCGCGAGTTGAAATCTTCCAACACTTAGTGTAGCAGTTGTCCAGACATTTGTATTTATATCATAAATATCAACAACATCTGAGTCACCTGGTGAACTTGGATATCCACCAGCAAAGAGTACTTTTGAACCTACCGCTATTGCGACAAGATCACTTCGAGCTTGAGATAATGAGGCATACGACCATGTATTATTGCTTGTATCATAAATTTCAACAACATCAGATTTCCCTGTAGCCTTGGTTCCTCCAGCAAAAAACACCATAGCTCCATTTGAAACACTTGCCATTGAAGCTTTTCTTTCCGTCATGCTTAACAATGACCATGTATTGCTTGTGTTATCATAAACATCGATAGTTTGTGATAAATTTGAATTAACAACTTCTACTCCACCAGCAAAAAAAGCCTTATTTCCAACTGAGGAAGCTGTTAAATCGACCTTACCCATCGGTAAAGAACTTGCCCCCTGATACTGTGCATTGAAGTCAAAGAAATCAACATTGCTGACAGGGTTATTTTGGTTTTGTCCTCCTCCAAAAATTGACTTATTAGTTACAATAGCTGCCCCCATCCGATACCTTGGTAATGACAAGCTGCCAGTTTGCCAAGTATTTGATATATTATTATAGATATCGACTTTATCTGATGGTAAATTGTCTGTAGCACCACCAGCAAATATCGCATTGTCGCCTAAGGTAACGGCACTTAAAAAACCACGTGCAACCGTTAAGTTAGATGTAGTTGCCGTCCATTGAGCATTTAATTCAGATGGTATCAGAAGCCCAGATATGGAGACTAATAAAAAATAAAATAGTGGTTTTAGAAAAATTGGCAACTCATATCCCCTGATTGCCAAAATTAGATCATACATCCTCATGATTAATTTGGCTTAATAGGTGTTGGTAAATCATCAGATGTTGAAGTGCCAGATCCGGATCCTGCTGCAACAACAACAAACACTGTTCCTACTGCCACAATAGGAATCACTTTTAATAGTAGCGGGATTTTTCTTCGAATAATAAATGGTTGTGTCACTGAAATCACTTCGGTTGAATCTGTCTTAATGACCCTGACAACATAGTTATCCCCTGGCTTAATATTCATAGGTATTGACCAGGAGAATTTTTGGGTATTAATAATATTTTCAGCAATTTTTTGCTGAACAACACTGTCGCGTAGTAATTCAACATTCAGTTTATCCTGAGGGGTGCCACCCACCCAAGCCATTTCTAAGGTACTGCCCCGCTTATAGGAACTTCGTTCAGATACTTCTACGGTGCCAATTGATTGTCCGCTAAGCATTTGAGAGTATCCTAGGAAACTGATTAAGACAAGAGAAAAAAGTCTTTGATTAGCTGCCATGTATGAAAGGTACATGAATATAAGACTTATCAGGAATTAGAAAAATGATTTAATATCAAATTGCGTGAATAACTAGTGATGGAAGATATCAAAAGCTATAGTCTATTTAGTTGTAAGGGCGACTGGTCAACTGATCTTAAACCAAATTGTTTCAGTTGTATACCCACTGTTCTTTTGGCAAAAATTTCCTCGAGCATAACAACACCTGGTTCGCTGTTGGCTTTTTGTAACTAGGATATGAAATAATTTTCGATTGATTGTATCGATAGTCCCTCCGATGAGAATTACTTGTTTAAGTCAAAATTTTTTTTCCTTTGGTCTTACTTTTAAGTAGTGAGCACTACCCTTTGTAGGTTCTACTTCAAAAATTCCATTCAGTCAGACCTAAAAGGTTTACGTAAGCACTTTTGAAACAATTTACTATATTTATAAAACGGGCCTAAGGTCCATCGACATCAAAAATGTTTCAGTATTGTTTCAGTAAGAAAATAAAAAACCCTTGTAATACATTGTATTACAAGGGTTTAAAGAGAATTAAAAGAGCCCCCTGCCGGAATCGAACCAGCGACCTACTGATTACAAGTCAGTTCAGGCAGCTTCCTTTGGTTTCTCTCTATTACTAAATCTTCGTTTTTAAGCTAAAAATCAATATTTAGTTTCCTTTTCCTTCTTTTACTTGTTGATTATACGGCCATTTGTATGTATATTGTATGTATAATTATCAGGCTTATACATACTCTTCTCCTCTATAAATCAACGCTTTATGATCGGAGTTACTACTGCAATCGTCCATGACACCCGGGTAAAAAGAACTGATGGCACCTATGCCGTTAAACTGCGAATCACCTATAACAGAGAGCAGAAGTACTACCCGATCAACGTGCATTTAACCAAGGAAGACTGGATACGCACCCAGGCAGAGAAGCCACGCAACGAGTCTAAAGAGCACAAACTCTATTTTAATAAAATTGAACAGCGTGCTGTGGACATTATCAAAGAGCTCAACCCCTTTTCATTTGAAGGCTTCGAGAAGAAGTTTGATCAACGGGTGGACCGCACCAAAGACGTCCTCACCTACTTCGATAATTATATCAAGCAACTTTACAAAGCTGAGCGCAGCGGCACTGCCGACAGCTATGAATGTGCTGTAAACTCCTTCAAGAAATTCTTGGAGAGCAAGGGCCGGAAGCGCCTGAACTTTGGCGATGTAACACCGGAATGGCTTACCGAGTATGAAAAGTGGATGCTGGACGAAGAGAAATCTTCATCAACGATCGGAATCTATATCAGAAGCTTGCGCACCATTATTAACCTGGGGATTAATGATGGAGCCCTTGGCCGTGAGTTCTACCCTTTTGGTAAACGTAAATATCAAATCCCATCAAGCAGAAATGTAAAGAAGGCACTCGTTATATTGGATATAAAAGCGATAGTAAACTATAAAACAAAAACAGAAGCGGAAGCAAGAGCGCGTGATCTTTGGGTATTTAGTTACCTGTGCAACGGTGCGAACGTTAAAGACATTGCCCGCCTTCAGTACAAGAATATCGATGCCACCAAAATCACTTTTATCAGAGCCAAGACCGAGCGGACTACCAAGAATAACCTAAAGCTTATTGTAGTCATGCTCTTACCCGAGATAAAACAGATCATTGATAAGTGGGGTGTAAAGCCGGCCAAGCCTGATACCTATGTTTTTGGTTTCCTTTCTAAAAGTGATACTGCCGAAGAAGAACTTGCCAAAGTACGTCAGGCCACAAAGACAATTAACAAATACATGAAACGCATAGGAAAAGACTTAAAGATTGACACCAAACTCACCACCTATACAGCCCGGCATACGTTCGCTACCGTCTTGAAGCGCTCTGGTGCCACTACCGAATTTATCAGCGAGAGCCTGGGCCACAAAGATTTGCGGACAACTGAAAATTACCTGGACAGTTTCGAAGATAGTGTTAAGGAGTCTTTTCAGAGACAACTTCTTAACTTTGATTCTAAGTGAAGAAACCGAATCTCGATACCGTTCAAAATATTTTGTTTCTGGAGTTACGGCCTTGGATAAACAGGACTACTCCGGATGCAAAGTATAAGCAGCTGCATGAAGATCTGATAAAAGTTCACTTCTCCTACCAGCCTTTGTATGAACCTGCATTTGCAAAACCACTAACTGCAAAAAGGAAGTACTACTATGCTCTTATTGAGAATGCAGTAATTGAATATCTTAACGACCTCAACACAGAAATTTCTACCGCTCTCATTGTTAATGAAAAGAAGTATTGGGTTCACACCGCCCTCACAAAAGTATTATCGCAAAAACTCCGTGACATTAGTAAAGTGATTGAGAGCCTCAACTTTAACTTATCTAATCTCGCAAGTAAGTCAGTCGACAATCAGCTAAAAGACGATACCTACATCATTCAATATCTTAGGCTTCAGTTGTCCAGAGCTTATCTTGAGATTCAAAACCTTTATCAAGAATATTTAAAAGATGAACCGCTTTCATTTCAAGAGCTAAATGAAAAATACTTTTCAGAACCATTACCAGAGTCTCACATAAAGGTGGCATCAAAGATTAACCTGCCTACTTCAAGCCCTCAGATAATCACTAAGCAAACTGATCCGGAATTTGAAACCAAAGCATTTGATTTTAGACCTGAAAAAGGGAAAAATATTTTAGATTTTGGAACGATTGTCAAGAATCCTAATCGTTTTTCAAGCTTCGAAGAAAAGCTTTTCACCAATGATCTAATTGATAAGAATTATGTTTTTCGAAATAAGCACGGTCAGATACAAGAGCTGGCTGCCATCTATCACGCTTTAATACAGAAGAATTACTTTAACCAACGGAGGTTCCCAGGTAACAAACCAATTAAAGATGTTGACATCAGAAGGTTTTTGGATCATCGATACAAATCCAGCACCCAAAAGCAATTTAATACATGGTCAAACGACCGAGATAACTTGGCAGACTTCATTAATCAGCGGTACTGGATCGATAAATTACCAGTCTCCTGAATTGCGCCAATTTGCTGGCAATTTACCATTTCAAATTTCCACTTACTTTTATAATTAATTGATAATCAATTAATTATAATCGTTCAAATTTCCACTTTCAAAGCTTCCAGCAGGTAGCTCCCACCTTTGTAAAGTCATCGAAAAGCGATGATGACTTCTGGCCGGAGGTCCATTTTCTAAAACTTCAAAAAGTAAGACAATGGACGAATTATTTAAACGTCTCGACAAAATTGAAAAGCTGATCACCTCACAAGGGATCTTGATGAAGGATGTATTAAACTTTGATGAAGGATGCGATTACCTCGCCCTCTCTCCATCACATGTGTACAAGCTAACCAGCACCGGGGGAATACCACACTACAAACCCAACGGTAAGAAGATCTACTTCAAGCGAATCGAATTAGACCAATGGCTTCTCCGAAACAGAACGACAACGGTTGATGAGATCGAATCGAAAGCGGCAAGTTTTCAACTTAAAGATGGAGGGCACAAGTCATGACAGAGGTAATTGAATTGCTAAGACAACTCAGTATCGGCATGACGGAAGTTCGCACCTACATCATGGCACTGAAAAATACTGAACTCCAATCGTTCAGGGAATCCTGGGTAGATGGTCAGGAGGTGATGCAAACGCTCCATATCAGTAAGCGCACCCTGCAATCACTTCGTGATTCAGGGGTGCTTCCCTTCAGTCGAATCAATGGTAAGTTTTATTACAAGGTTTCCGATTTGCAAAACCTGTTGCACTCAAATTACTCAGGCCATGAAAGCAAATAGAGAAACCATTCTGGATAAAACTCATTATGGGTTAACAATCTACGCGCACGTGTTGCAGCATTACTATCCTGGTGAAACAGTCCTTTCCCTTTCAGGACGCGACTGCCAGCCAACCAAGAATCCATTTAATAATGGAAAGGCCACATTGGTAGTTAACGTAGTCGATGATTGCGCCACGCATACGGATGCAGAGCAAGCAATTGCAAGTGGCAACGCATTTGATTTTGCCGCATTACACTTCGGTCTCGAAGGTCAAGCCCTTCTTGAAAAAATCAATGAAGCCTTGCACTTGCGTATTGAAAAAGAAAAAACTCCCTATTCTCCAAATGCAGGTCAGCAACAAGTGGAGTATGCGCAACCAAAAGTAAAGCCATCTACATTCAGCTACTTCACCAAGCCTGTATCCAATGTGTTACCTTCCAAAGAAGTAACACTTCTTGAAGTTTACAAGCTTATTAAAGGTGATGCCTTTGCTTCGTGTACAAGTACACTACGCAACATTCAGGATAGTAAGGAAGCAAGGAAGTACAAAGCCCTCAACTTTGATTACGTTACTTTTTCAGGCTCTTTTTCTAAACGCAATGACGCCAACCTTCAAAAGCATTCCGGCTTGCTAGCGGTGGACTTTGACCACATTAGGAATCTAAGCGATTTAAAGAATGCACTGATTGCTGATCCTTACTTTGAAACTGAATTGCTTTTCATTTCTCCGTCTGGTGATGGATTGAAGTGGATTATACCGATTGATCTCACACAGGTAAAGCACCAGGACTATTTCAGAGCCGTTGCCAATTACATTCAGCATACCTATAGGCTGCCAATAGACCAATCGGGAAAGGACATTTCAAGAGCATGCTTCCTTCCGCACGATACCGATATTTTTATCAACTCCAAATACGTTTAAGTCATGGAACGAAAAGCATTTAATCCGTTGGAGTGGATAAGCACATCTGCACAACAAACCATACCAGAACCTGATCAGAATAATCAAACTGATTCTTTCAATCAGGTAGTGAGCATCATTCAACAGATAGAAGAAAAGCAAATTGATATTACAACAGCCTACAGCGATTGGCGCAATATCGGCTTTGCCTTGGCTGATGAATTTGGCGAAGATGGCCGTGACCTCTTTCACCGTATCAGCTACTTCTATACTGATTACTCGCAAGCTGAATGCAATCGGCAGTTTGACAACTGTCTCAAAGCTAAAGGCCAGGGCATATCCTTAAAAACTTTCTTCTACCACGCGATGAATGCCGGTATTCCGATTGGTTCAACCAATCGCCAAATACCTCAGGAGCAAACTCCTATGCCTACTCTACCTGATAGCATTTACAATGAGCTTCCTGAATTTTTAAAACAAGTAGTTGCTGCCGCAACCACCAATGAAGAAAGAGACTTACTTCTTTTAGGCTCATTGGTTGCGATCAGTTCTTGCCTGCCGAAAATCTACGGCATCTATGACGGCCGTAAAGTTTTTCCAAACCTATTCTTATTCGTTACAGCGAAAGCATCCGCTGGCAAAGGTCGAATGATCCACTGCAAACAAATTGTGTTGCCCGTGCATAAAGCCATGCGCGAACAGGCCAAACTGCTAAAGCAGCAACATGAGTTGGAGATGTCAGAATACAACGCAAAAAAGGGTAAAGAAGAAGGGATTGAAAAACCCGCCAGACCTCCTGAAAAAATGCTCATCATTCCGGCCAACAACAGCACCACCGGTGTATTCCAATTATTGGCCGACAGTGAAGGCAAGGGATTGATTTTTGAAACGGAAGGCGACACGCTTGCCCAGGCATTCAAAAGTGATTACGGAAACTATAGCGATGGATTCCGAAAGGCTTTTCATCATGAAACGATCTCCTACTACCGTAGAACTGACCGTGAGTATGTGGACATTGAAAATCCTTGTCTCTCTGCTGTGCTTTCAGGCACTCCTAAACAAGTTTCTGCGCTCATACCCAATGCCGAGAACGGACTGTTCAGCCGCTTTATATTCTACTTTATGAACATCCGCTCAGAATGGAAAGATGTATTTGCCGATAACTCCAATCAGGGCTTAGACGAATACTTTGATGCCTTGGGCATACGCTTCTATCAGTTATATCAGATTCTAAAAAGTAGTCCGGAAATTCAATTCAATCTAACTGCCGACCAGAAAGGACAATTCAATTCCTTCTTTACTCAGGTGCAAGACACATACCTTACCATACAGGGTATTGACTACATGGCCACCGTGCGAAGGCTTGGGCTTATTGCTTTTCGGGTTAGCATGATCCTATCGGCCTTGCGCATTTTAGAAAATGGAGACACAAGTGCCAGAATAATTTGTGAAGAGCGTGATTTCCAATCCGCCATTGCAATGGTAAAAGTATTGGTAAAGCACTCCAGCAAAGTTTTCTCCGAGCTGCCGGAGGATGCTAAGCCAGTGCATCGTAAGAACAGAAAGGAAAAATTCTTAGACGCGCTACCCGCTGCCTTCAACCGTCAGAAATACCTGGAAGTAGCTAAAAACCTTACCATTCCGGACAAAACAGCCGAGGGCTACATTACTGAGTTCCACAAAAAGGGGCTTATTCATCGGGAACAACATGACCACTATATTAACATCACCAATCAGGCAACTCAGGATTCTCAGGAACCTAAGGAATCGTAATCCTTGGTTTCCTCATTTCCTGAAACTCCTTAATGGCCTAAAATGGCCTATTTTATATTTTGAAACACTCTACAATACTTTTTACTTGCTTTTTATTATCTTTTTATTACCTTTGTTCTGTATTTGAAATTCTCTACAAACAGATGAAGGTAAAATTAAGTGATATAGCCCAACTGCAATTTGGTGTTTACGCAAAGCCCAAAGAGAGCGGAAATGCTGCCTACCTTCAGGCAAAGCACTTCGATGATTGGGGTAATCAGCAGCAACAAATTGATACCTACCTACAGATTGACCAGAAGAATGAAACCCATCTTTTACAGGAAGGTGACATCTTATTGGTAGGCAAAGGCCAAAGAAATTTTGCCTGGACTTACCACAAGTCATTTGGGCCAGCAATCGCCTCCTCCATCTTCTTTGTCATCAAACCTGATACATCAAGGTTAATTCCGGAATTTCTCACTACTATTTTTAATATGCCGCAAACACAGGCATACTTTCAGGTATTGGGTGCCGGTAGTTCTATACCTTCCATCAGGATCTCCGAACTGGAAGATTTTGCGGTTGCATTGCCTTCGCTCGAAGTTCAGAAAAGAACGGTAGAGATTAAACAACTTCACTATAAAGACATGGAATTGTCTCAGAAAATACTTTCTGAAAAACAGAAAGTATATCAAGCAGCTATTAATAAATTGATCTTCAATAAACATGAGTAAGTACAAAATGATTTACATCCACATAAAGGCTAACTATTCACACTATGGCAAATAAACCGATTTCACAAGCAGAGATAAACAACATCGTTTGGAAAGCCTGCGACACTTTCAGAGGTGTAATCGATCCTTCACAATACAAGGATTACATTCTCACCATGCTTTTCGTAAAGTATGTATCGGATGTTTGGAAGGACAAGCGAAGCTTCTATGCAGAAAAATATAATAACGACCCCATAAGGATTGAAAGAGCTTTGCGTAACGAACGCTTTCAGGTGCCTGAATCCTGCACTTTCGACTATCTATTTGAAAACCGGAATGCTGCCAACGTGGGCGAGTTGATTAACACGGCATTGGAAAGCATGGAAGATGCTAACCGCAGCAAACTGGAAAGAGTGTTTCGTAACATCGACTTCAACTCAGAAGCTAACCTGGGCCAAACCAAAGACAGAAACCGGAGATTGAAAAATCTGTTGGTCGATTTCTCTGCATTGGATCTGCAACCCTCGCACCTGGAAGACAATGATGTAATTGGTGATGCATATGAGTACCTGATAGAGCGTTTTGCCAGTGATGCCGGAAAAAAAGCTGGGGAGTTTTACACGCCAGCGCAAGTCTCAAAACTATTAGCCAAACTGATTGACCCCCAACCGGGAGACCGCATTATAGACCCTACTTGTGGATCAGGATCACTACTGATTAAAACTTCTAAAGAAGTAGGCACTAACAACTTCTCACTGTATGGTCAGGAAATTAACGGTAGCACTTGGGCTCTTGCACGTATGAATATGTTCCTGCATGAAATTGACAATGCAGACATTCAATGGGGCGATACACTGAACAACCCTAAACTACTGGAAGGTGATAATCTATTAAAAGGAAATAAAGTAGTAGCTAACCCTCCCTTCTCTCTTGATAAGTGGGGTGCCGAAAATGCGCTTACCGATCAATTCAAAAGATTTCACAGAGGTGTTCCACCGCAGAGCAAAGGTGACTATGCGTTTATCTCGCACATGATTGAATCTACCTATGAGGACACAGGCAAGGTAGGTGTGATCTTACCGCATGGCGTTCTGTTCAGAAGCAGCAGTGAAGGAAAAATACGCCAGCAGTTGATTGAAGAAAATCTGCTGGAAGCAGTAGTAGGCTTACCATCCAATCTCTTTTTTGGTACAGGTATTCCCGCGGTCATTCTGATTTTTAACCGCGCCAAAGGCAAGAACAAAGATGTGTTGTTCATTGATGCCAGCCAGGGCTATGAAGCAGGGAAAAATCAAAACCGCTTGCGCGATAGCGACATTGATAAGATCGTGGCCACATACAAAGCCTATCAGAAAGCCAAACCATTAACCACCGAAGTAGGTGAAGTAATAGAAGAAAGATACGCATACCGGGCCACGTTAAAGGAGTTGGAGGAAAACGAATACAACCTCAACATCCCTCGCTATGTAGACACTTTTGAAGAAGAAGAGCCAGTGGACATTACTGCCACGCAACAAAATATCCGTGTACTGAAAAGCGAACTAACTGCTGTCGAGCAAAAAATGGAAGGCTACCTTAAAGAATTAGGATTTTAATTATGAACGCAACGGCAGCAGATATTAAAGAAGGATATAAACTAACCAAAGTCGGTTTGATTCCTAAGGACTGGAAAATAAAAGACCTTGAAAGTATTGGTGGTTTTCTAAAGGGTAAAGGAGTATCCAAAAGTGAACTTATTAATAGTGGATTGCCATGTCTTACCTATGGGGAACTCTACACAAGGCACCATGATGTGATCCAAGAGTTTGTTTCATTTATCAGTGAGGAATCGGCAAATAATAGTTTTAAACTGGAAAAGGGTGACATACTTTTCGCGGGGTCAGGTGAAACCTTAGAAGAGATCGGAAAATGTGCAGCATTCATAAATGATTTTAAGGCATACGCTGGAGGTGATATTGTTATTTTAAGGCAGAACAGTCAAAATGCCATTTTCTTAGGATACTTATTGAATCATGAAGTGGTCAATCGTCAAAAGCATAAATTAGGTCAAGGTCATTCGGTTGTGCACATTTATTCTTCAAGCCTAAGAAAAGTTGAAATTCCTCTCCCACCAATTTTAGAGCAACATAAAATAGCCGAGATTCTCAGCACCTGGGATCAAGCCATTCAAAAGTGTGAGCAAACTATAACAGAGTTAAAAATTCGTAACAATGGTCTTGCCAAGGAATTACTAACAGGCAAGAAAAGATTGAGGGGATTTACTGATGAGTGGCAAAGTGTAAAAATTGGAGAAGTAACAAAGAAGTTCTCGAACAGGAATAAAGAGCTTATTGATGCAAGAATCTATTCTGTAACGAACACAAATGGTTTTGTACTTCAATCAGATCACTTCTCGCGCGAAGTTGCTGGTGATGACCTTTCAAATTACAAGACTATTTCTAAAGGTGATTTTGCATACAATCCTGCGAGAATAAATGTTGGCTCAATTGCATACTTTGAGCAAGAGCAAGGTGTTATTAGTTCACTCTACGTATGCTTTCGTACCACTAAGAGAATTGAAGATAAGTTCCTTTACTACTGGTTAAGTCTTGAAAAAACGATACATGACTTTGGGAGATTTGGTGAAGGAGGTGTGAGAATATATCTCTGGTACGAACTCTTTGCAAAAATCAAGCTGGTATTACCCTCCATTGAAGAACAGAAAGCTATAATATCTGTATTAGATGAGGCACATGATGAACTCAAATTATATGAGAAGAAGTCAGCCGTATTGCAAGAGCAGAAGAAAGGTTTAATGCAAAAATTGCTAACAGGCGAAATACGTGTTAACGTAAAATAAAGAATGAACATAACCATTACCATAGACAAATCAACCTTTCAGATGCTCAGCTATAATGAATTACTGAGGTTGAGCAACTACTATAGGCACAATGTAGCGCCTGTCTTGGTAATGGAAATTCTGGGTGACCTTAAAAAGGAAGCCCCCGAAGGTAAAGTACCAGCTGATCGAGTAACTGAGTTTGCAAGCAAACTCTTCCCAACCCAATGCGTAGTAAATGCCTATTACCGCACGCTGGTAAAAGGTGAGCTGCTTGGCAATGCTATACAAATGGATGGAAGACCCACATTGGATATTGAAAAAATTGTGCAGACAGATGATGGCCGAAAGGGTTTTGTGATTGAAGAAACAGCCGCAGAGCAAGCCGTGTACAAATGGAAAGATGGCAAGTTCACCGAAGCAGATCATGAGCTATCCCAACTATGGCGCACCATCACCACGCAGGAAGACCTGTTAAAGAATCTGCAAAAAAATCTAAAGGCAGCAACTCCTGACAGACTTAAATCATTGGAAGAACTGAATGCTAAAGTTCAGTCTGTTTTAGCTGACCCAGAGCGTCAAGAGTCACTATTGGTTTATCTCATTGATAACTATGGTGAAGGAGAAATAAATGGTGCCACCCCATTTACAAGATGGCTGGAGGCAGGCCGCCCACTTCTTAAAGATTTTATTCCTTATTGCGCACACTGCCTCAAAATAGACTTGCTTTTTCACCTTGGCCTTCAAAGCGAGCTTATCGGCACAAAAGCAACCAACCGTGTGGACTTAGAGTACTTATACTATTTGCCATTCTGCAACGTATTCACTTCCGATGATAAGATACACAAGCAACTGGCACCACTCCTGGTCAGAAAAAATCAACAATTTATTACGGGTGCTGAACTTAAAAAGGATTTCAAGGGAATTGTAGAGTACCTGGAAAAAGAAGGCGAAGCTGCAAAGAAAAAATTTTCAGCCGAACCACCCATCATCGAAGAATCGCTCACCTTCAAATTATGGAAGGAATATTTCGGTTATCCAAAAACAAGCAACATGGACAGAAATATTTCACCAGAGGAATTGGAACACATGAAGCGACAGATGGACAAGTTCATAAAAGCTTCCAAGGGTGAGAAAGTAGTATTCGAAGAAGGCGAATCAGAAGAATTTATTGTAAAGAAATCCTATATGAGTCCTAATGACCCCTGCTTTTGTATGAGTGGTAAAAAAGTAACAGACTGCTGCATTCCTATGGAGGAGTTTATAAGATTAAGTGTGAAAGATAAAGGCTAGCATGAAGGAAAAAACACCGGTTGAAACGGAGAAATCTCCAACATATCAATATCATCGCTTTTTAGATGAAGCCGGTGATACTACATTCTATGGTAATGGCAAGACACCTATCATAGGGGCTGATGGTGTTTCCAGGTGTTTCATTTTGGGTATGCTCAAAATAAAAGAGCCTCTGCAGGATGTGAGAAAAAAAGTAATAGACCTACAGGAAGCGATTACAACCGATCCCTGGTTTCACGGTGTACCCAGTATCGAAAAGAAGAAAACAAAAATGGGGTACTATCTCCATGCAAAAGATGATGTACCTGAAGTTCGAAAAATGGCTTATGAGCTGATCAGTTCTGTTGATTGCAGTTTTGAAGCGATCGTAGCCAGAAAAATTTATGACTTGTATGAAAGGAAGCATCATGGAAAAGAAGCAGAGTTCTATGCCGACCTGCTATCTCATTTATTAAAAAATAAGCTGAACAAGTACGATAATCTTGTTCTGAATATTGCCCATCGTTCCCGTTGTACCACACATGCCAACCTTCAAAAAGGGTTGGAGAAATCAACGGAAAGATCAACCAAAAAAAATCCGTCAAAAGAAAATGGCTGCCGAGTGGTGTTCAATGTTCAAAGCCCAACCACCGAACCGCTGCTGAATTTGTCAGACTATTTCTGCTGGGCCATTCAACGTGTGTTTGAACGAGGCGAAGTGCGCTACTACGATTATGTGTCCGATAAAATATCGATGGTAGTCGATCTATACGATTCTGAAAATTTTAAGAAGGGAGGCAATTATTATGGTAAGAAAAGGAAACTCACCGATGCCAATAAGCTGTAAAATAAAAAAAGCCCGTCTTTGCACTAAGAAGGATACCCTTCAACGGCTTGAAGCCGACCTTCATGCAAAACAGGCTCACAAATATACGCCTTATTTCCACATTTGTTCCACATTTTTCCTAAAAAACCTTCAGCGCACGCAGGCTAAAGCGGAAATAGCCGATGAAATCAATCCCTTAAAAAACGCAAAGCTCGGTACATTTCTGGATGTATCGAGCTTCGAAACTCCTTTCTCCTATTGTGGAAGAATAAGCCCTTCAAAGATACAATCACCCGCATTCAATGCAATAAACAAAAGAAATAATGTCAGCACCATCATTTAGAGAAGACCATATTTCACAGCTTCCGGCACTGAAGCTACTAATGAATATGGGCTGGAAATACCTCTCGCCCGACCAGGCTCTGGAAGCCCGTGGAGGCAGAACAAGTAACGTACTTTTAGAAAGCATTTTAAAGGCTCAGCTGCAGGCCATCAATACCATTGAGTACAAAGGCAAGGAATTTCCTTTTTCAGAATCGAATGTAAATAATGCGATTCTGGCCATCCGGGATCTGCCCGTTCAGGATGGTTTTATAGCGGCCAATAAGGCCTTTTATGAACTGATTACGTTGGGAAGAAGCTTTGAACAATCGGTTTTGGGCGATAAAAAAAGCTTTTCATTTCAATACATAGACTGGAAACAACCAGAAAACAACCTCTATCACGTTTCCGAGGAATACAGCGTTTTGAGGTCAGGCAGCAATGAGCATTACCGCCCCGATATTGTCCTTTTCATCAATGGCATTCCGGTAATTGTTATTGAGTGTAAAAGCCCAAAAATCAAAGACCCTATTGATAAGACCATAGAACAGCACCTGAGAAATCAGCAGGAGGATGGAATCAGACCTTTATATCAATATTCCAACATTGTTATGGGTTTGGCTACTAATGAAGCCAAGTATGCCACGACAGCCACACCAAAGGAATTTTGGAGCTTCTGGAAAGAGCTATTCAAAACCAAAGCAGAAGAATCAGCCTGGTTGGAATCAATTCAATTGGTTAAAAACAAACCACTACCTGTCAACGAACGCACTACCCTATTTAAGGAACGCTACAGGAATGTTTGGTCTCACTTCCAAAATTTAGAGAAAGAAACACAGGTCATCACCGAGCAGGACAAATTACTTTACAGCTTTTGTCAACCCAAGCGTCTGCTCGATCTCATGTTCAGTTTCATTGTGTATGATGATGGCGTGAAGCAAATAACACGCTACCAACAATACTTTGCAGTTCACAACACACTTGATAAAATATCAAAAACAGATTCCAACGGTCATAGAAAAGGCGGAGTAATCTGGCACACACAAGGCAGCGGTAAATCCCTGACAATGGTAATGCTGGCTCAATTGATCGCTACTCACCCTGACATCAAGAATCCGAAAATCCTTTTAGTCACGGACCGGATTGATCTGGATAATCAGATCACAGAAACGTTTAAGAAATGCCAAATCCCGGTTGAGAATGCACAAACAGGCAAGCACCTGGTAGAACTTCTTTCGGGTACTGGCGATGCTGTAATTACAACGTTGATACACAAGTTTGAAGCAGCGGTAAACCGCGCAAAGGAAGGATTTGATTCACCCGATATTTTCATTCTGGTTGACGAAGGTCATAGAAGTCAATACGGAAATTTCAATATCAAAATGCAAAAGGTATTCCCCAATGGATGTTTCATTGCATTCACCGGAACTCCTTTAATGAAGAAAGAGAAAAGTACAGCAAATCGATTTGGTGGATTAATTGACGTGTATTCCATTACAGATGCGGTTGCCGATGGTGCAGTGGTTCCTTTGCTGTATGAAGGCAGACACAACTTAATAGAGGTAAACGAAAAGCCTCTAGACAATTACTTTGAGAGAATTTCAGAGCCACTAACACCTTACGGTAAGGCCGCACTCAAACGAAAATTCAGTTCAAAGAACCAACTGAACAAGGCAGAAGAGATAATCTATGCCAGAGCATGGGATATTTCAGATCACTACGAACAAAACGTTCAAGGCATTCAGTTTGGAGGTCTAAAGGCAAAAGGTCAGTTAGTTGCTCCAAATAAAACTACGGCCATTCGCTACAGAGAGTTTATCAAGCAAATTGGTAAAGTGAGTTGTGAAGTACTTATCTCCGCTCCTGATGTTCGCGAAAATCATGAAGATGCTTTTGAGGAAAGCGAGGATTTAATATTAAAATTCTGGAAAGCCATGCTTGACAAATACGGCAATTCTGAAACCTATGAGAAGTCAATCATCAACGCTTTTAAAAAGCAGGATCATCCCGAAATCATTATTGTAGTAGACAAACTCTTAACAGGATTTGATGCTCCTAACAATTACGTCCTATACCTCACAAGGCAATTGAAAGAGCATACACTGTTGCAAGCCATTGCGCGGGTTAACCGCCTTGCGCCAGGCAAAGAGCACGGATTGATTATTGACTACTATGGTAATTTAGAGAACCTTGATACAGCGTTAGAAACCTATTCAGGCAGCAACCAATTTGATGCTGCCGATCTCGAAGGCACATTGACAAACATAAGCGAAGAGATCAAAAAACTACCACAAGTCCACTCTAACGTATGGGACATCTTCAAGGAAATCAAAAATAAGTATGACGAACCCGCCTATGAAGAACTATTACAGGACGAAGCCATACGTCACCTTTTCTATGAAAAGGTCTCAGCTTTCGCACGACTATTAAAACTGGCTTTATCAAGCTTTGAGTTTATCAGTAATACACCAGAAAATCAAATCAATAAATATAAGCAGGATGCCAAATTCTTTCTTGGTTTGAGAGTATCGGTGAAAAGAAGGTACTTCGATGATATTGAATTTAAAGAGTACGAACCTCAGGTACAAAAGCTGATTGATAAGCACATCACAACAGAAGGTGAAATGCTACGGATTACTGATGTGGTAAACATTTTTGATAAAGAGCAGCGTGAACAAGAGGTAGAGAAAATTACCAGTAAAGCAGCCAAAGCCGACCATATCGCCAGCAGAACCATTAAAGCGATAAATGTCAAGATGAATGAAGATCCTGTCTATTATCAGAAATTTTCAAGACTCATTCGAGACACAATAGACGATTATCACCAGCATCGGATTTCAGAGGCCGAGTATCTTAACAAAGCCAAAAAATTTGAAGACCAATTCCATACAGGCAGACAGGATAATGTGCCGAAAAATCTGGAAGGCAATAGTACAGGAATCGCTATCTACAACTTAGTAAATGAGATATTCAAAGGCTTGCTAACCCGCACGGAAGAAAGCCCGAATATCAGTGCATTGATAGCAGAAGGAATTGATAGCATAATCAAGTCAGTAGTTTTTGAAAATGGTAAACCCATTATTGACTGGGTCAATAAGTCAGATATTCAGGGTAAAATCAAAATAGAAATTGATGATTACCTGTTTGATATAAAAACTCAGCGGGACATTGACTTACCGCTGGATCTAGTTGATCAAATGGTGGAAGAAAGCATTAAAGTAGCAAAGTTAAAGTATGTCTGAGTTTACTGAAACACTTTCATTCGGTTCAAAATCGATTCATTATCATCTGTCATTTCAGGATAGAAAGACGTTGGGTATTAGAGTATATCCGGATAGCACGGTGCGGGTAATCGCACCATTAGATACCTCCGTTGAAAAACTTCGTGCCAAGCTAAGAGAAAAAGCACCGTGGATTATAAAACAGCAACTTGACTTCCTATCCTATTATCCACTTACACCACCCAGAAAATATGTGAGTGGCGAAACACACCTTTACCTGGGCAGGCAATACAAGCTAAAGATTGTAGATAGCAATCAAAATGAGGTTACGCTATATAGAGGGAGATTAGTGGTAAAAAAGAAATCAAATACTTCAATAAAAACGATATTGAACGAATGGTATCGGGAAAGGGCAACAATCCAATTTGCCGAATCTTTAAAAAAAGTATTGCCCCTTTTTAAAAAATATGGTCTTGAAAAGCCTGAGCTACAAATACGAAACATGCCTACCCGTTGGGGAAGCTGCACAACAAAGGGAAAAGTGATTCTAAATCCCGAATTGATAAAAGCGCATAAAGGAAGCATCGAGTATGTTATCATTCATGAGCTGTGTCATTTAGTATATCACAATCATACAAGGGCGTTTTATAACTTACAGGAAAGAATAATGCCTGATTGTAAGAAATGGAAAGAAAGATTAGAGAATACTCTTAACTAAATACTCCAATGGGACAAAGCCTCTTCTTCAACATCCTCACATTCGATTGGCCGAAAAATAATGTTCCCTTCTTCTTTCATCAGGTGGAGCAGACCTCCTACCCTCGCCTGCACAGGCAAGTTTTTCCAAATAATATTGATTCAATCTTTCCTGGCATCTCCAAATCAGATCAAAAGTTTATTGCAACCACCTATGAAGGTGATACCGAAGGCTTCACTGCATTAGATATTGATTTCAAAACAGAAAATCCCGATTTGGTAAAGCAGTTTTACAATAGAAAACTCAAATACTATTTTCAGAAGAAACGGAATCAGATCGTCAAGACTAATTTCATTAAGGAAAACCAACTCTGGATTCCCACCATTAGCAAAGAGCCAACGAAATATAAGGTATTTGATAAGTATACCTTGAAAGTACAATTAGGTCACGTAACCGATTTTCCTGAATTAGTAATTTCCTATGACGGTCAATCAAAAGTCTGGAATACAAGTGTGGGCGAATTGCTTGCTGAGGTGTCACCTCAATTCTTTAATTGGGTACTGTATGAAAACACATTGCGCAAATATGAAGAATTAGCAACATTGGAAAATGTAGATTATAACAAGGCTTTCCCAATTGTAGGTAAACAACTCAAGATAGCATTAGAACTACCCACCGAGGCACCTTCACGGGAGAACAGATACAAATTATACCTCGATAAGATCGAATCATTTCTTGATGCATTCATCAGGGTTAAAGAATTTCAGGCAGTGATACCATTGCACAATACCAAGCTTGTCGAAGTAAGTCCAATCCGGGTAAATGTTACTGCTCAGGAAAGTAATAAACTTACTTTTGGTAACGATGGGCTAGACATCGTTCCTTTCAATGGTGTTAAAACACATGGTCCTTACAAGAAGTCCCCATACAATAAGGTTCATTTATTCTTTATTGCTCATGAGTCAGACAAACCGGTAGCAGTAAAATTAAACGAGTACTTTACTAAAGGTCTCGGTTTCTTCAAGGGTTTGCAATCCTTTGCGCAGATAATCTTTCACACCGAAAAGAACTTCAGTATCTTCTTCAAAGACAAGGATAACCCTATAGCTGAAATACAGAATCTTTTATTAAACGATAGAAATATTGATCGCGATCTACAATACATAGCGATCTACATTACACCCTTCACGAAATTCGAAGCCGATCTTCAAAAAAGAGAAATCTACTATAAGGTTAAAGAACTGTTACTAAAACGTGGCATTACCTCCCAATGCATTGATGCCAATAAAGTGATGGAACAAGGAGAAACTTATGTCTATAGCTTACCAAACATTGCCGTAGCCATTCTCGCCAAGTTGAAAGGAACTCCCTGGAGATTGAACACACCAAAGAAAAATGAGTTGGTAGTTGGAATTGGAGCATTCAAACACGCATCTCTTGATGTACAATACATTGGCAGCGCATTCAGCTTCGATAACACAGGTCATTTTAACAACTTCGAATACTTCATGAAAAGTGAGGTAGATATATTGGCTGGCTCCATAGTTCACTCGGTAAGAGAATACGCGTCCGTCAACAGTAAACCAGAAAGGCTTATTATTCATTTCTACAAAAGCATGAGTGATAGGGAGCTCGAGCCCATCGAGAAAGGATTAAGAGATCTTGGGTTGGACATCCCTGTTTTTATCGTTACAATTAATAAGACCGAGGCGGAGGACATATTAGTCTTTGACAATAGCTGGAAGGAATTAATGCCACTCAGCGGTACCTACATCAATATAGGTTCAAATAGATACTTGCTTTGCAATAACACCCGATATTCAACAACGGCCCAGTATAAGGCCACAGACGGCTATCCCTTTCCTATTAAACTTAAAATAGACTGCAACAAGCCTAAGGAATTGGAGCAAACCCAAGTCATCAAAGACCTGATTGATCAAGTCTATCAGTTCAGCAGAATGTATTGGAAGTCAGTTCGGCAGCAGAACCTTCCAGTAACAATAAAATACCCTGAAATGGTGGCACAGATCGCACCTCATTTCGATGGCGATGAAATACCTCAATTCGGCAGAGATAATCTTTGGTTTTTGTAATTTCTTCCATTGAATATTTTATGGAACTAAGTTATTTCTATGCGGCATACAATAAGCTCCTTCTAAAAGATAAAGAACTACAAAAAACGATTGCGAAATTGTATAAATTTCAATTATAGCAAAAGGCAAAAAAATGAAATGGATCACACGAGAACGACCGAAAATTGACCGGATTGCCTGCCCTTGGCTGATCAGGCGATTTGTAGATAAGGATGCTGAAATCATCTATGTTCCGTTCGATGAAGTGATAGAGAAATCAAAAGAGCTGAATGCTACTCCATTCGATTTGCCCGAAGTTGAGTATACACACTATGGCGATGAATGCACTTTCGATTATATTATTAAGAAGCACAGGATCACTGATCCTGCGCTGAAAGTTCTGGCCGTAATTGTAAGAGGAGCTGATACGGACAGGCATGATATAGCCAGTCAGGCTTCAGGTCTATGGGCAATTTCGGCAGGGTTGTCACACAATATAAAAGATGATCACCAACTTCTTGAAAGAGGTATGATGATTTACGATGCACTCTACAGCTGGGCAAAACATTTGCAAAACGAACGACATACACAGAATCCGATTGAGAATCTTTTGTTGGATGTTTATAAGAAGTTTCTAAAACAGAAGTCTGGGAGGGCTCCGGCATGGACAGTAGAGCTAAAAGAAATTATCCAGGATCAGATCGACACTAATTTGGCTCTATGCCTGAAAGAGATTTCTCAAAGTTTAAATGTCCACCCTACCTACTTATCACGAGAGTTCTCCAAATATTTTGATGACTTGTCCTTTGGTGATTACATCAGAAAGCTAAGGATTGAAAAAGCAATCGTACTTCTGAATGATTCAAAGCACTCATTAGCTGAAATAGCTTACCTGACTGGTTTTTCAGATCAAAGCCACTTTACGCGGATTTTCAAGAAAACCACTGGCAAAAGCCCGCTTTCCTACAAGAAAAGTTTGGCAAAAAGTAAATAGAATACCAAAAGTAAATTCCATTCTATACTTCTGCTCACAGGTTTTGTAGCCTTATTTAACCAAAAGGCTTCAGAAATGAAATGGATTACACGCGAACGCCCAAAAATTGATCGCATTGCATGTCCCTGGCTGATCAAGAATTTTGTTGACAAGAGTGCTGAGTTTATTTATGTTCCTAAAGAACAGGTCTTCGCAAAAGCTGAAGAACTGAATGCCATTCCTTACGATATACCTGGTGCAGAGTATTCACATGAAGGTGACTTTTGCACATTTGACTATATCATCAGGAAACACAACATTACTGATTCCGCTATTGATCAACTGGCAGTGATTGTTCGTGCAGCAGATACTGATAGTTTTGAATTGGCTCCGCAAGCTGCCGGGCTTTGGGCTATATCTGCGGGATTGTCATACAACATTAAAGACGATCATGAGCAACTCATTATTGGAATGAAAATCTATGATGCACTCTACAGTTGGGCGAAGCACGTATACAGCGAAAAACATAATTGGAGCCCTACACTCTAAAAACAATGACACCTCAATACTCTTTAAAAGATTTAATCATCTATTTTTTAAAACTCGGAACATGGGGCTTTGGTGGGCCCGTTGCTTTGGTAGGATATATGTATCGCGATCTGGTTGATAATAAAAAATGGATTACTGAAGAAGATTATCGTGAAGGACTGGCCTTGTCACAACTTGCACCTGGCCCATTGGCAGCACAACTTTCCATTTACCTTGGCTACGTGCATTTTAGAATTTTAGGTGCTACGCTGGTGGGAATCGCCTTTGTTCTTCCATCTTTTTTAATGGTGCTTCTGATTGGTTATGCCTATGTGACTTTTGGAGGTTTACCCTGGATGCAAGCAGTGTTCTATGGAGTGGGTTCTGCGGTTATCGGCATAATCGCTATCAGCAGTTATAAACTCACTACCAAGAGCATTGGGAAGGATTATCTCTTATGGGGAATTTTTATCGTGCTGGCAATTACAACCTTCATCACCGAGTCGGAAATAATCTGGCTGATATTAGCTGGAGGATTTGTTGTTTGGTTTACAAAAGTCCCACCTACATTCACCAATACGCCTGCCCTGTTTTCACCTGTTCTCCTACAACTTGTTCCCTCATTATCATCATCCGATAAGCTAGTACAAATCGGCTGGTTCTTTACGAAAGCAGGTGCTTTTGTATTTGGCAGCGGGCTTGCCATAGTTCCATTTTTGTATGGAGGTGTTGTTAAAGAATACCAATGGTTAACCGAACAGCAATTTGTAGATGCGGTAGCCGTGGCCATGATTACACCCGGCCCTGTTGTTATTACCGTTGGATTTATTGGTTATCTCGTTGCCGGTGTCCCTGGTGCGTGTGTTGCGGCACTAGCCACATTTGTTCCTTGTTATTTGTTTACTGTTATTCCTGCACCATATTTTAAAAAGTATGGCAAACATCCGGCCATCAAAGCTTTTGTGGATGGCGTAACAGCAGCGGCCATCGGAGCTATTGCCGGGGCTGTACTGGTTTTAGGCAAGAGAACATTGATCGATATACCCACTGTTCTTATTGCATTATCCACCGCTGCGATTCTTTTCAAGTTTAAAAAACTTCAGGAACCCTTTATCATAATTGCAGCCGCTGCGATAGGGCTTGCCTTGAAAATACTGATGTGAATTTTAAGTTAACGGCCATAATCTGACAATAGTAAACTCCAATTTTCCTCCATTATTGAATTGTACTTTAAGCGAAAAAATCGATGAAAATACTTTGGCTCGCAATCGGGTTGCTGACCGTTTCAACGGCAAACGGTCAGACCCTTCATGAGTTGCTGAAACAGGCCGAATCCAGTTACCCCCTACTTAAAGCCAAGGCCTTTGAAGTTCAGGCGGGGCAAAGTAATGTGTCCTCGGTTAAGAATACTGCCCTTCCTTCCTTGGATGCAGCCTATCAGGTTAACTATGCCACCTATAACAATATTACTGGTATGGCAATGCCGCAATACTTCGTTCCTATTAGTGGCCCGCCTTCATCCGATAATACCTCCAGTGGAGCATTTGGAAGTGTAGGTAGTTTATTGTTGAAGTGGGAGCCGTTTACGTTTGGTCAAAGAAGCTCACGCATCGATCTGGCAAAAACTGGAATTAAATATAACGAAGCCGATGCACGCAATGAAGTATTCAAACATCAGGTAACATTCATTAATTCATATCTCGATGTTTTAATGGCGCACGAACTGCTTAAAGTGTATACTAAGAACCTGGAACGTTCGAGAGAAAATTTAAAAGTGGTGCGCACGCTTACCATAAGTGGATTACATCCAGGTGTGGACACTGCTCTTTTTAATGGTGAACTTTCACGCGCCAAAATAGAATTACTCAATCATCAGAAATATCTTGAAACACAACAAGCTTCTTTGTCGGAATTGCTGGCCAGTGATGAAGCAATCTACACTCCCGATAGTAGTTACTTTCATGCACTGCCTTCAGATCCTTCTGACACAGTATCATCCAATCACCCCTTACTAACGCTTTCGGAAAGTAAACTCCAGAATCAACGTCAGCAGCAAACTTCAATCAGGCGAACGCTTAATCCCAATTTTTCTGTATGGGCTACCGGCTATGCACGTGGCTCTGGTATTCGATATGATGGGGTAGTTAATTCAAGTGATGGCCTGTCCTTCAGCAGGTATAATTATGGAGTTGGCCTTCAGCTTAGTGTTCCGCTCTTACGATTTATTGAAGTACGACCGCAGCTTAATCAACAAAGTGCGTTGATCAGTGCTCAGGAAGAACGACTCAATCAGGTAAAACTTGAATTGAATAAGCAAAACAAAGTTGCCGAACTGACTTTTCGAAATGCATTGGAAGTTGCCAAGGAAAGCCCTGTATTATATAAGTCCGCTGAATTTTCATTCCGTGCTTTATCAACCCGTTACAATTCCGGACTTACCAATTATGCTGATCTTATTCAGTCGCAATACGGTTTAGTAAAAGCTGAAACGGAGTTGAAGAAATCCTATTTGGAAGCATGGAAGGCCCTGCTTTATAAGGCCGCAGTTCAGGGAGATATTAGTATATTTTTAAATCAAGTTAAGTAAGCAGCATGAACTTAATACAAGGTGCTTTACGCAAACCCGTCACGGTAATTGTAGCGATTATTGCCATACTCATTTTTTCTTCTGTTGCTATACGCAATTCAAAGATTGACATTTTCCCAACATTGGGACTGCCTACTATTTATGTTGCTCAAACGTATGGTGGCCTTTCTCCGCAACAAATGGAAGGATTTATTACTTCTTACTATGAGTATCACTTTCTATACATCACGGGAATTAAGTTCGTAGAAAGTAAATCGGTTCAGGGAGTCACCCTTATCAAGCTGCAATTTCATGAAGGAACGGATATGGCAGCGGCTATGGCCGAAACGGTATCTTATGTAAATCGCTCAAGATCATTTATGCCACCTGGCACATTGCCTCCCTTTGTTATGCGCTATGATGCAGGTTCTGTTCCTGTTGGCCAATTGGTATTTAGCAGTGAAACTAAATCGTTGAGCGAGATTCAGGATTTGGCCTTGTTTAAAGTACGTCCTATGTTTGCTTCATTGCCTGGGGTATCAGCACCACCTCCTTTCGGTGGAAATCAACGAACTGTTTTAATTAAAGCTGACCCGGAAAGAATGCGAAGCTATGGCCTTACACCAGATGACCTGGTTACTGCTATTGCAAAAAATAATACAATCTCACCTGCGGGCAATATCCGTGTTGGTGATTTTGCCTTAATAACACCTTCCAACAGTGTTGTTGATAATTTCAAAGAGCTTGAATCAATTGCACTCAAGTCAGGAACGGGTGCTTCCATTTATGTTCGTGATGTTGCCAGTGTTGACAATGGAGCGGATGTTACGTCAGGCTATGCTCTTATCAATGGAAAACGTTCGGTATATATTCCTGTTACGAAAAGAGCAGATGCTTCAACATGGGATGTGGTACAAAATATTAAGAAGGCCTTGCCGGAAATGCAAGCAGCGGTTCCGGATGATATAAAAGTATCGTATGAACTCGACCAATCCGGTTACGTTATCAATTCGCTTCGGAGCCTTTTGTTTGAAGGAGGATTAGGAGCCATCCTTACCGGACTTATGGTGCTCTTGTTTTTAGGTGACAGACGCAGTGCGATTATTGTGGTACTGACCATACCACTTGCTTTACTTTCAGCAGTAGTCTTTCTATACCTCTTTGACCAGTCAATAAATATCATGACACTTGGAGGTTTAGCACTTGCCGTGGGTATCCTGGTGGATGAAGCTACCGTTACTGTTGAAAATATTCACAATCATCAGGAGAACGGGAAGTCAAAAGCAAGAGCAATCATTGATGCATGTAAAGAAATAGCGTTGCCCAAGTTTCTGATTCTGTTAAGCATCCTGGCTGTATTTGTGCCTTCACTGTTTATGTCTGGTGTTCCTAAAGCTATGTTCATTCCGCTTTCACTTGCTGTAGGCTTCGCAATGATCGCTTCGTTTTTGTTATCACAGACTTTCGTACCTGTTGTTTCCAACTGGCTATTGAAAGAAGGTGTTAGTACGAGTAATAAAAGATTCGAGCGATTTAAAGAATGGTACACTAACTTCTCTTATAAGCAATTTGACAGATCAAGGATTCTTGCACCGCTGTTTTTAGTTCTTGCCTTAGTAGTTACCCTGGTGTGTTATCGTTTTATTGGTACAGAGATATTTCCGAAAGTTGATGCCGGGCAATTTCAGGTTCGCCTACGAATGCCAACCGGTACACGTATTGAACGAACAGAAACGGCAACAAAAGATGTACTAAAGATCATTGATGAGATCGCTGGAAAGGACAACATTGAAATCACTTCTTCTTTTGCCGGTCTACAACCACAGACCTACGCAATCAACCCAATCTTCTTGTGGACAAGCGGACCACATGAGGCATTGATGAAAGTTAAATTTAAAAGTAACTCTGGGATTCGACTGGAGAAATTCAAGGAACAGCTTCGCGATAGTATAAAAAAAGAAATGCCTTCAGCACTTATCTCATTTGAACCTGCCGACTTGGTTGATCAGGTGATGAGCCTTGGAACCAATACACCACTTGAAATTGCTGTACAAGGAAAGAACCTTGCACAAGGGCGTGAGTACGCAGAGAAAGTTAAAAAGCAATTGGAAAAGATTTCATATCTGAGAGATGTGCAGTATGGCCTTCCGCTGGACTATCCGAGTCTTCAGATTAATTATGATCGTGTGCGAGCTGGTCAGATGGGTGTATCCGTAGAGCAGGCTGCTAAATCGGTATTGGCAGGAACATCCTCAAGCCGCCTCACGCAACCTATCTACTGGTTGGATAAAGCTGCTGGAAATGCTTACCAGGTTCAGGTAGAATATCCGCAGTTCAGAATGAATAGTGCGGATCAAATTGAACAAATACCTATTGATGGAAAACGTGACCAAAACATTTACCTGCGTGATGTAGCCGATTGGAAGAAAATGAATACCGTAGGTGAATATGATCGCCTTAATCAGCAACGCTACATTACCGTTACTGCGAACCTTAATAATAAAGATTTAGGTTCAGCTATTAAGGATGCGAACAAAGCGATAAAAAATATCGGGGAAATACCACACGGTATGAAAATCTACTTGCGCGGTCAGGCTGAAATTTTGGATCAGACGATGAGTGAGTTGGGAATTGGGTTGATACTTGCCATCGTCATTATTTTCCTTTTGCTGGCCACTAACTTTCAATCTTTTAACCTTTCATGGTCGATACTCTCAACTGTTCCGGCAGTAATAGCAGGATCATTTCTTCTGCTGTTATTAACAGGTAAGACACTGAATATTCAATCGTTCATGGGAACGATCATGGCGATAGGAGTTGCAGTATCCAATGCAATACTCCTGATCACTAACGCAGAATATCTGCGAAAGCAAAATGTATTGAACACAAACGTAGGATTGGAAGCCGCCAAGAATCGACTACGTCCTATCCTCATGACAAGTATTGCCATGATTGCAGGTATGATTCCAATGGCGATCGGATTCGGGGAAGGTGCTGAACAAACGGCTCCTCTTGGTATTGCAGTAATTGGTGGACTGCTCTTTTCTACCGTGACTACACTGTTCGTTTTACCTGTGATCTATAGCAGGGTAATCGGAAGCAAACAATATGTAAGCGCATCCCTTGATCCGGATGACGAGACTAGTAAAAACTTTGGGCAATAATTTAACTTCAATTGAATAGATACATGAAATCTCTTATAATCATTTCGCTTTCTGGTTTACTACTCATGGCTTGTAACAAACAACATGAAGATCACACTACGTTAAGCGAAACAAAAAAAGTGGATACACTCAAAGTGTTGTCTTTAAAGAGAGGGAAAGTGGAGAAACAAACTTCATTGCCTGGAGAACTTCTTGCATTTGAGCATGTTGAGATTCATCCGAAAGTAACAGGATACATCAAGCAGTTAAAGGTTGATATTGGATCAGTTGTGAAGAAGGGGCAAATTCTTGCCGTGATTGATGCTCCTGAAATTCAATCCAGACTTGGTGAAGCCAATGGAAAACTTCAGGCTTCAAAAGCAAAATTCCAGACCAGCCTGGATACCTACAACCGCATTAAAGATGCAGCTAAAACAGAAGGTGTAGTTTCCCCAAATGAGTTACAGAAAGCAAAGAATCAAATGCTAACCGATAGTGCAGACTACAACGCTGCACGATATTCAGTCGCATCGTACCAGCAGGTTGGTAACTACCTTGCTATAACAGCTCCTTTCAATGGAATCATTACACAACGAAATGTAAATGAAGGAGCTTATGTTGGATCACCAAATGAAAAACCTATTCTCGTGATTGAGGACAATTCCAAGCTGAGATTACGCGTAGCTGTTCCTGAGGCATTGACAGGAGTATCTTTGAAGGACAATAAAGTAAAGTTCTCTGCCAAAAGTAATCCTAATCAATTATTCGATGCGTTGCTGATGCGAAAGGCAGGAAGTATTGATGCAAATACAAGAACAGAGATTTGGGAGTTTGAAGTTAAGAATGAAAAAGGCAACCTGAAGCCAGGGTCATTTACCAATGTAGTTATGAATATTTTTCGGGCTGAAGATTCATATCTCGTTCCGTTCTCTACCGTAGTGACAACCCTTGAAAAGAAGTTTGTGATAAAAGTAACAAAGGACTCTACACACTGGATTGATGTTTCGCAGGGCTTAAACCTTTCGGATAAAACAGAGATTTTTGGTAGCCTGAAAGAAGGCGATACTCTGGTGATAAAAGCAAATGAAGAGCTAAAAGCAAAAGAACGAGTTGCAATTAGATTTGATAAATAGTTGTTATGAAATTCTAAGGACTTAGAGGGGTTATTTTATGAAAACTGTTCTTACTCTTGTTTTTCTCTCTATTAGTGTGATGGCTTTATCACAGAATGACACCAGTGGTGTGTATCTCAGTGCAGTTGACTTTAGCAACAATAAGCTAGCTGTGCCGTCAGCTTGCCCGTCACATGAAAATTGGATTAAAATTCAAAACCGTTTCATTACGGTCAAGATCAACCAGGAGAAATATAAGTTTGCTAAGTCAGAGATTTTTGGAGTGCGAACCTGTCGCAATACTTACCGAATTCAAAAAAATGCTGAATTCAAAGTTATCAATAACGACTACTTTATTTTGTACAGTCAATCAATATCGGTTGGTAGCGAGGGTAGTTTCTATGAAGATGTGTTTTTCTTTAGTTTAAGTCCAATTTCTGAAATTATACCGCTTACTAAGGAGGCCTTAAAAATGGCTTTTTCAGAAAATTCTAAATTCGTGACTTTTGTCGATTCGTCATTCAAACGTGACTACGAGTTAGGTACGTTCAATAAGCAGCTTAATAAATATATGATCGTCTACTTCTACGAGGAATCTATTAAGTAAGGATTCAGAACTTCATTTTTGCTCCAATTTTACATTGTATCTTTAATTCAATGGTATTTTAATGAAAGTGTTGATCGTAGAAGATGAAGCGAATCTGCAAGGTGTCCTGATGGATTTCCTGTCAAAGGAAAAGTATGCTTATGATGCGGTAAGCACTTATCAGGAAGCGTCAGAGAAAATAAACCTCTATAACTATGATTGCATCTTGCTGGACATCAATCTGCCCGATGCCAGTGGCTTCAAGCTTTTAGATGAATTGAAAGAAGTCAATAAGGCCGAGGGCGTAATCATTATCTCTGCACGTGACTCCATTGACGATAAGATCAAAGGTCTTAATCTTGGTGCTGATGATTATTTAACCAAACCTTTTCACTTATCCGAATTGAATGCCCGGATACAGGCGGTGATTAGACGAAAGAAGTTCGATGCGGGTCGTAAAGTATTGTTTGGCAATATTGAAATTGATTTGCTTCAGATTGTTGTCAAAATTGATGGCAATCTTGTTAGTGTTACCAAGAAGGAGTTCGATATACTTCAACACTTGATTGCAAACAGAAACATTGTCGTATCGAAGAACTCAATTCTGGAATATATCTGGGGAGATTACGTAGATAATTCACTTTCGCTTGATTTACTTTCAACACATTTGAAAAACCTGAAAAAGAAATTGAAGCAAGCGAATGCCACAGTTGAAATACGCAATGTATATGGTGTAGGTTATCAAATTATAGAGTTATGAAGACACGTAGCCTCCTGTCATTGTCTTCAAGGAATTATCTGGTAGCCTTTCTTGTGCTCCTGGTTCTCTTCTTCTGGGCGTTTTACTTCATTCTTCACATTACAGTAGAGCAAAATATTGATGAAATACTTTCCAACAGACGAAATAATGTAATAGAGCTGTTTCAAGCGAAGGACGGAAAGGTTCCTGCTGATGAATTTGGCTTTACCGATTTCAGAATGGAGACTTCAAGTATGCCAATGCAAGACCTGTATGCGGATACGTTGATATTTGAGAAGACCGATCAGGAATTTGATGAGTATAGAAAGCTTACATCCACTTTTGAATTTAAGGGTAAACTGTACAAGCTAGAGATTGTTAAGGCACACCTTGAGACGGAAGAAATCATAAGCACGATTGTTCTGTCGCTTGCCTTGACGTTCCTGCTAATGCTTGGCGTATTCTATTTTACTACGAGGTATTTTTCAGCAAAACTCTGGCAACCCTTTCACGATACACTTAGTAAGTTGAAAATGTTTGAGATTGAGAAGTCATCAAAACTTGTGCTGTCTGATTCTTCCGTTGAAGAATTTAATATATTGAACAAATCAATTCTTGAACTGACAGAGCGCACGCAAAATGCGTTTCTGAACCAGAAACAATTTACTGAAAACGCCTCGCATGAAATGCAAACTCCATTGGCTGTCATTCAGAGTCAGTTGGAAATGTGGATTGGTGATCCTGCAATGACCGAGGTGCAATCTGAAAAAATCAGGATTCTACTGGATGCCATCCAACGCCTTTCAAAACTGAATAAGACGTTACTGCTCCTCGCCAAGATTGATAATCAGCAGTTCCCTGATCGAGAGAACAATGATTTGCGATTATTAGTGGAGAAGATTCTTTCCTACTTTGAAGGGCATCAAGAGAATCTCCAAATTGATCTAACCTTAAACTTAGAGGAGACTGTTTTTATTGAAGCAAATGCTACACTACTGGATGTGCTGTTAACCAACTTGATAAAAAACGCTTTCTTACATACAAACAAAGAAGGCATGATTCATATCAGAACTTCCCAATCAGGTTTTGAGATAAGGAATAGTCCTGGTGGTGAGGCACTTTTCCCAGACAGACTCTTTCAACGATTTTCAAAGCAATCAACCAACAAGGAAAGCTGGGGGCTCGGCCTTGCTATTGCTAAGAAGATCTGTGACGTGAACGGATGGTCATTAGAATATAAGTTTCAGGGAACGGAGCATGTTTTCATCGTGTCCTTTTAATGGTTTATCGAAGTATGAAAACTCCATTTTTTCTCCAATATCTATCTGTAGCTTCGTATTCATCGAATTGAATATCTTGCTCCTGCAAGAGTGCAGTGAATTTTTAAGAACACGAAATTGTAATAATGCCCCGTAAACTCTTAATAATCAGTTTGGTATTTCTTCTATCTCTTACGCAGAACCTTCAAGCACAGCATAGTATTCCGGATACAGTTGCGGCTGAGTTCATCACAACAAAAATTGACCTTGACGGTAAACTTGAGGAGCCCGAATGGCAGACTGCTACTCACATTAAAAATTTCACTCAGCGTGAGCTTGACTTCGGTGAACCTTCATCTGAGAAGACAGAAGTGGCGATCGTTTACACAAAAACAGCCATATACATTGGGGTTTGGTGTTATATGCAAGAGCCTGAGAAAATTGTTGCCAAGTTTTTGCAGAGAGACTTTGACTTTGGCAGCGATGACAACTTTCGAATTATCATAAGTCCGTTCAATGATAAACGAAACGGTTATGAATTCATTATTAACCCACTGGGAGCGAGAGCCGATTTATTAGTTTCGGGGTCCGAGAGTAGCAACATTGACTGGAACGGGGTGTGGGACGCTTCAGCAACTATAAATGACGAAGGCTGGTTTGCAGAGATTGTGATTCCATTTACGTCTCTAAAATTTAAAAAAGCAGATGAGCACACCTGGGCTATAAATTTTGAGCGAAACATTCGGGCAAAGAATGAGCATTCGCGCTGGCAGGGTTGGTCGCGGGATTTTACTTTTGAAAGTATTGTGAATGCAGGAACATTAACAGGCATTCGAGATATTGGGTACTCAAAACTATTTGAGTTTAAACCCTACGGACTTACAGGCTATTCCGGAGAGAAAGACAAAGACACCAAGTATTCCAACAAACTCGGTGCAGACCTGAATGTGAACATCACGCCAACCTTAAAACTTAACTTGACAACCAACACAGATTTTGCACAAGTGGAGGCAGACAGGATTCCGGTGAATCTCACACGATTCAGTTTATTCTATCCTGAGAAGCGAGAATTTTTCTTGGAAGGATATCAGAATTACGAATTCAATTTCGCAGGTAACAACCGAGCCTTTTATACTCGGACTATTGGACTGGAGAACCGACAACCCGTTCCTGTTATTGCTGGAGTAAGACTCTTTGGTAAAGAAAGGAAGAGCAATATTGGATTTCTATCCATTCAAACAGCAGAGGAAGATACAATTCCAACTACTAATAATACGGTGTTTCGATACAGACATGATATTGGAAAGCAATCAAATGCCGGCTTTATTTTTACTTCTAAGATAAATGAAGAAAGTAGCAATCAAGTTTATGGAGTGGATGCAACGTACGGAACAGCAGAGTTTATGAAAAATAAAAATTTGATTATCTACGGAAACTTCGCACAGAGTTACACATCATTCAAAGATGAAGCGCCAACAGACTTCAATGGAAATGGTTATGCTTATCGCGTCTATGTTGATTACCCAAATGACTTAATGGACATCTTTGCGTCAATCAGTGAGGTGACGGAGGGTTTTAATCCGGGTCTAGGATTTCTTAATCGTGATGATTACAGGTTGTATAGTTGCTTTTTTCGTTATACGCCACGTTGGTTTACCAAGTATGGAGTCAGAAAAATGTATTTCAGGCCGTGGGGTTTTGATCTGTATCAAACACGGTCAACTGGCGAACTTGAATCCTTTAACAATGAAAGCAGACCGCTTGGATTTTTTCTTAAAAGCGGAGAATATTTTGAGTACAACTTGATTCAGCAGTTCGACCGACCAGATAAAGCATTTGACCTTACTGATGAAATTACCATTGAGTCAGGAAAATACTGGATGTTTCGCCAAGAGTTGCAATTCGGAACCTTCCAAGGAAGAAGGGTATGGGCTTTCGCAGCCTATCAATGGGGTGATTTTTATACGGGCAAAATAAATACGATTGAAACTGAGTTGGGCATTAATGTGAGTAAGCACATTAACCTAAGCTCTGAATACACTTACAATAACATAAATTTACCGGAAGGCCATGTTCGTACACAAGAACTTGCTCAATATATCAACTATGCGTTCAACACGAAGTTGAATATTACTTACTTCGTTCAATGGAATTCTGTGGAAGATTATCTGGCCGGAAATTTCAGACTACATTGGATACCAAAAATTGGAACCGATTTTTTCCTTGTGTTCAATCAAAGCTACAATGAGTTGAACAATTTGGATCTTCGCTATCCAAGAGCAAACACAGGCGCAGCAAAATTAGTATGGAGATTTGTATTTTAGCATTTCTAAAAAATGATTACTTATAAAAGCAAATTTTATGAACAGAAAGAACTTTATTAAAACTTCCATGATCTTAGGAGGAACAACCTTGCTTCCAACTAATAATGCCTTTTCTCAGAATCTTGATGAAACTGGCATGGACAGGCTTGTAGATAAAGATGGAAATTTTGCCCTCCAACCATTGCCCTACAG
>Ga0075163_10000071_pt1 | contig 106215 bp, 92 predicted proteins | sample JI1023141ADNA_FD_71478 | JGI IMG/M metagenome (GOLD analysis project Ga0075163, IMG submission 71478) | Wastewater effluent complex algal communities from Wisconsin, to seasonally profile nutrient transformation and Carbon sequestration -... | ecosystem: Engineered > WWTP > Effluent > Algae... | reverse complement strand
CCGGCACCCGCCCCGTCGCCGCCTTGAACCTGCGCAGGAATGTGCGCTCGCTCATGTTGGCGTGCAGCGCCAGCTCTTCATTGCTTTGCGTTTCGCGATACCTCTCCTGGATCAGCGCCTCCACCGACCGGATGCGATCGTCGTCATGCGGCGGAGATAGCGGCAACACCGCATATCCTGACTGATGCGTGCGCGGCATGGTCAGCAACAGCGCCTTGGCCGTCTGCACCGCCACATCATGTCCGCACAGTTTCTCGACCAGATAAAGGCTCACGTCAGCCGCCGCCGTGATGCCGCCACTGCACAGAAGCCGGTCATCCTCGGTGACGAAATGATCCGCCTGCCAGTCCACCTTGGGATAGCGGTTCAACAAATCGGCGCTAACCGCCCAATGCGTCGTCGCACGTTTTCCATCCAGCAGCCCCGCTTCCGCGAGATAGGCTGCGCCCATGCAGACGCCAGCGATGTAGGCTCCCGCCGCATAGTGCTTCCGCAGCCATGGCAGCAGCGCGCTGTTCTCGATCAGCTTCCCGTCCAGCGCGAGGCCCGATGTCGGCACGATGATCACATCGGCCCGCACCACATCCGCGATCCCCATCTGCGGCGCCATGGTCAGCCCGCCATAGGGGCTGCGCACCGAGCGGCCATCGACCGAAGCCGTGACCACCCGGAACCGCGCATCCGGCGTCTCACCCTTGAGTTCGGACCACAGCAATCCGGCGGAATGGAACACCTCGATCGGCATCAAGGCCGTCGAGGCGTATCCATCGTCCAGCATGACGACACAGACATCCAGCATGGCGCACCCTCCCTGCACCTGCTGTCTAGCACACTCAGCCGCGCGCCGTCGTAGGATCGATTATGCCCGACACCTCGGTGATGATTGACGCCGGGAAGCCGGAAAGGCGCGCATGATCGTGGATCGCCGCTTCATCTTCGGCCAGGTAGACGCAGAACGTCTTGTCCCTGGTCACGTAGGAATGCTCCCACTGCACGCGCGGGGCGAGCTTCGCGAGCGCCGCGTTGGACGTCTCTGCCGCCCCCTTCAGCTCCGATCGGGTAAATGCGCCCACTTTCGGAATATCCCGTTCGATCACATAGCGTTTCAGCATGGTTACCTCCCTGATTTGACCCACATCACCACGCTGGCCCGCCACGCAGCAGCGCGCCGAACGCCATTGCACAGGGGCGATCCCGCCAAAACACAGCCCTAAAACGCAGCCTTTCGCTTGTCCAAAGCGCTGGCTATAAGCCCCGCAGATTGGTCTGGCGTGCGTTGTGCCGCCCCCATGAAGGACGACGCCCGTGATCCGTGTTCACGAACTGAAGCTGCCGCTCGAGCATGCCGAGCCCGTGCTCCGCCAGGCCCTTATCAAGCGCCTCGCCATCCCCGCCGCCGACCTTGTCGGCTTCACCGTCTTCAAGCGCGCCTACGACGCCCGCAAGACATCAGCGATCCAGCTGATCTACTCGGTCGACGCCGACGTGAAGAACGAAGCCGCCGTCCTCAAGCGCTATGCGAGGGACAGCCACGTCATCCCGACGCCGGACATGACCTATACATTCGTCGCCAGCGCACCTGCCTCCGCGACACGTCCGATCGTCATCGGCATGGGCCCGTGCGGTCTGTTCGCCGGATTGATCCTCGCCCAGATGGGTTTCAATCCGATCATCCTCGAGCGCGGCAAGATCGTCCGCGAGCGCACGGTCGACACCTTCAGGTTCTGGCGCCAGGGCGTCCTCAATCCGGAATCCAACGCCCAGTTCGGCGAAGGCGGCGCCGGCACCTTCTCGGACGGCAAGCTCTATTCCCAGATCAAGGATCCCAACCATCTCGGCCGCAAGGTGCTCACCGAGTTCGTCGAAGCCGGTGCGCCAGAGGAAATCCTCTTCGTCTCCAAGCCGCACATCGGCACCTTCCGCCTCGTCTCGATGATCGAGCACATGCGGAACAAGATCATCGCCCTCGGCGGCGAGATCCGCTTCGACAGCCGCGTCACCGACGTCCTGATCGAGCAGCACGGTGGCGAGAAACACATCGCCGGCGTCCAGCTCGCCAGCGGCGAACAGATCGCGGCGCGCTACGTCGTCATGGCGCTCGGCCACAGCGCCCGCGACACGTTCGACATGCTTCATGCACGCGGCGTCTTCTTCGAAGCGAAGCCTTTCTCCATCGGCGTCCGCATCGAGCACCCACAATCGATCATCGACGCGGCCCGCTTCGGCCCCGGCGCCGGCAACCCCATCCTTGGCGCCGCCGACTACAAGCTCGCCCACCACGCCAGCAATGGACGCTCCGTCTATTCCTTCTGCATGTGTCCGGGCGGAACTGTCGTCGCCGCAGCCAGCGAACCTGGCCGCCTCGTCACCAACGGCATGAGCCAGTATTCGCGCAAAGAGCGCAACGCCAACGCCGGCATCGTCGTCGGCGTGAACCCGGAAGATTTCCCCGGCGACGTCCGCACCAACCCGCTTGCCGGCGTCGCCTTCCAGCGACACTGGGAAGAACAGGCCTACATTGCCGGCGGCGCCAACTGGCATGCGCCGGTACAACTCGTCGGCGACTTCCTCGCCAACCGCGCCTCGCGTGAACTGCGCAGCGTGATCCCGTCCTACAAGCCCGGCGTCACGCCGACCGACCTGTCGCTGTGCCTGCCCGATTATGCCGTCACCGCCATCCGCGAAGGTCTTGCCGCCTTTGGCCGCCAGATCCCTGGCTTTGCGATGGAAGACGCCGTAATGACCGGAGTTGAAACCCGCACCTCTGCGCCCGCCCGCATGACACGCGGCAAGGACTATCAAAGCCTCACCGTCCGCGGCCTCTACCCCGCAGGGGAAGGCGCGGGCTATGCCGGCGGCATCCTCTCGGCCTCGGTCGACGGCATCAAGGTCGCTGAAGCGCTGGCGTTGAACATGACAGAACGCCGGGCAGCCTGATCTGGGCTACCCGGCGTTCGTTTGTTCAGACGTCGTGAAAATCAGTCCCGGCGACGCAGCAGCAGCAGGCTCACCACCGCGCCAATGCCGGCGGCAATCGCCACGGCGGTCAGCGGATGATCCTTCACTTCGCGCACCGCATACGTGGCAGCCTTCTTGCCGCGCACGGCTGCTTCATCAGCATAGTGCGCAGCCTTGTCGGCTGCCTTGCGGCCACGCTCGGTGGCTTCGTCTGCGAGGTCGGTGGCAAAGCTCGCCGCCTTGTCCACCGTGCGGTCAGCCGCGCGCTGGGCCTTTTGCGCCAGGTGAACAGCGCCATCCTCGAGATTGTGGATCGCCCCCTTCACCGTGTTGCGCACGTCGTCAGCATTCTTGCGAATTTGAGTGTCAGCCATGTGTGAAATCTCCCGTCTCGCCCCACAACGCCGCGCCCGCGGGAAGGTTCCCCACCGCACCGACAAAACGCGCTAGAGTCGTTTCAGAAACGGACCAGCTTTCGCCTCAAGCCGGTTCACGAGGGCGGGCTGCATGGAGCCGTAGGTTTCACGAACATTCAGGCAGATCACCCGCTTGTCCTGCAGATACGCGCTGAAATTCCTGATGAGCCTGGCGCGATGTTCGGTCTGCATGACGAACACAATGTCGGCCCAGGCCAGCTGCTCAGGCCGCAACCCCAGCGCTCCCTCGGCATTCAGCCCGGCGGAATCCGTCTCCACGCCCGGCCAGCTGGCAAACACCTTCGCCGCCGCCGGACCCCGCAGCTTGTTGTGCGAGCAGATGAAGAGGGCGCGCGTCACAGGCGCCGACTCAGGCGCCGACTCCGGCCCCAACTCGGGCCCCAACTCGGGCCCCAACTCAGGCAAAGTCTCACGCCCCGGCCTGCACCAGCCGGTCGCGCGCCTTCCCGGCGCCGATCAGCAGCAGCATCTTGTCCATCTCCGGCCCGCGCTCCTGGTCGGTCAGCACGCGGCGCAGCGGCATGTAAAGCTGTTTGCCCTTCTTGCCCGTCGCCGCCTTCACCGCCTCGGTCCAGTCATGCCACGTCGTGGGGCCAACCTCGCCGGCCGGGAACACTTTGGCGGCTTCCGAAATGAACGCCTGCTCTTCGGCCGTCAGCTCGGGCCCTTGCAGACCGCCACCGTACACAACCGTCAGCCACAGACCGGCTTCCTGCACCGATGTCAGGTTGCCGCGGATCACGTCCCAGAATTCCGGCGTCGCCTTGTCGCCGTTGGCCAGCCTGGCGAGGCGCGGTTTCACCGTCTCGAACGTCATCGCATGCGTGATGGCGGCGTTGAGGTTGTGCAGCTCCTTCTCGTCAAACCGCGCCGGCGCCCGGCCAATCTTCGAGAACGCGAATTCCTTCACCAGCTCATCGAGGCTCGCGCGCGCCTCGACCGGATCGGACGTGCCCAGCTTCGACAACAGCGAGGAGATCGCCATCGGCTCGAAGCCTTCTTCATGCAGCTGGTCCACCGACAGCGAACCAAGCCGCTTCGACAGGCCCTGCCCATCCGCGCCGATCAGCAGCGGCATGTGCGCCATCTCCGGCGGCTCGGCGCCCAGCGCACGGAAGATCTCGATCTGCGCGCCAGAATTGGTCACGTGGTCTTCGCCGCGCACCACGTGCGTGATCTTCGCGTCCACATCATCCACCACCGACGGCATGGTGTAGAGGAACGAGCCATCCTCGCGGATCAGTACAGGGTCGGACACCGACGACGTGTCGATCGACTGCGGCCCGCGCACCAGATCGTTCCAGTCGGCGCGCCCGCCCGACAGCTTGAAGCGCCAGTGCGGCTTGCGGCCCGAAGCTTCCAGCTCCTGGCGCTCGGCGTCCGTCAGGCTCAGCGCGGCGCGGTCATAGACCGGCGGCTTGCCGCGGCTCAGCGCGATCTTCTTGCGCCGCTCGAGCTCGTCCGCCGTCTCATAGCAGGCGTACAGCAGACCCTTGGCCTTGAGTTCTTCCGCAGCTTCCTTGTAGCGCTCGAACCGCTCGGACTGCTTGAACGTCTCGTCCCACGTCAGGCCCAGCCATGTCAGGTCCTTGCGGATGCCCTCTTCGTAAGCTGCGGTCGAGCGCTCGATGTCGGTATCGTCGATCCGCAGGACAAATACGCCCTGCTGGCCCCGCGCGAACAGCCAGTTGATCAGCGCCGTACGGATGTTCCCGACGTGCAGTTTCCCCGTGGGCGACGGTGCAAAACGGACTTTGACGGACATGACGAACCGGACAGGCTAGAGGTTGATCTTCGCGCCCCGGTGTAGCGATCCCGGCCCTCTTGGCAAGCGAGCGGCCCTGGGGAAGCGTAGCGCTAACCCAGCATGACCATCTGCCTGGCCATCAATTCAGCCATCGGCCTGGCGTCGAACTGGCGTGCGCCATAGTCGATCGTGAAGCTCGCGGCGCGCGACAGCACGTTGACGCCCACGATCATGGCGGGCTCGTCGTCCAGCCCCCACACCTTGAAGATCGGGGCATCGGCCGCAACCGCGCCGCCATACTTGACGTTGACCTTGCCGAGTTTCAGCTCCGGCAATTCGAGATACTCGCCGATGATCTCCTGGCCGGTAACGCCGCGCACGCGCGCATTGAGATGCCGCTTCATGCGCGGATAGGCTTTTGCCAGCAGCGCGTTCAGCTTCGGATTGACGATGCAGTTCTGCGCGCCGGTATCCAGCATGAAGCGCGTGCTCACCCGGCCGATGCGCCCGTCCACTTCCGCCAGCATCCCGTTGCGCACGCGCATCGTGACGGGCGAGGCCACCTTCGCATCGCGCCGGGACGTCTCGACGCGCACCGTCTTGGCTGGAATGTCGAAAACCAGCCGCCTGCCTGCGAACACGTCGGCGCCAAGAATGCCGTCCTCGGTCCCCATCTGCTGATCGGACAGCACCGCCACCCGCAGCCCCTCCTTGCCGACAGCACCGGTCGACAGCCGGTCCAGCATCGCCACCGGCAGCTGCGCCGTACCCGTCGTGCCGTTCACCTCCATCGCGCCCTGGAACTTCACGCCCAGCGCCACCGCATGGCGCATCGCCAGGACGGTGATGTTTGATCCGGTGTCCACCATGAAGCGGAACCCCGGCTGGCCATTGAGGCTCACCCTGGCGGTCGGTCGGCCGTAGGCGTCGACCCACGCGTCCAGCATGTCGCCGCCTTCAGGCGGCGTCAGCCCGCCAACCCGCGTGCCGGTCGAGGCCTGCTGCGCCCACGCCTGCCCGCCAAGCGCAGCAGCGCCCAGCGCCATCAGAACAGCGCGGCGGCTATGATCGTGCAAAGCTCTGCTGTCCGAAGCCATGGGGCGTATCCTCCCGCCCTTGTCGTTATGGCGACAGCATGAGCGCCCGCGAGGCTCGCGGCAATACGGATCGTTCAGAGGAAGAAAAGCCTAGGCCGCGACCACGTCGGCCATCGTCGCGCTGGTCTCGACCAGCTCGGCCAGCGCCGCAGCCCGCGCACCAACGCCGCCGGTGACAGGCGACGTCGCCCGGCCCTGGATCGCCGCGAGGAAGGCCTCGTCGGCTGCGCCCAGCGGATCGGGCAGCACCCCGGAGACATCGGCCCGGATGTCGAACGGCGTCTCGTTGGTGACCTGACGCGTGATCATGTCGATCTCGACCCGTCCGGACGGGTACTCAAGGCGCATCGTGCGTTTGCGCGCCGAGGCGCAACGCGAGGCCGTCAGCCTGGCGACACCGCCATTGGGGAACAGCAGCTCGGCGGAGGATTCATCCAGCAGGCGCGTATGCACGCTGCGGCCATAGGCGGTGGCCGCCGTGGCGTCGCCGCCAAACAGCTCGGCCGCAAGATCGAGATCGTGGATCATCAGGTCGAACACGACGCTGACATCCTCGCACCTGCCATCGGCCGAACGCGGACCGGCGCGCACCGCTTCAACGCGGCGCGGACGTTCCGGCGTGGAGAGAAGCCCCATGGCGGCGAACACCAGGCGTTCCTGGTGGCCAACCTGCAGGACGAGATCGAGCTCGAGCGCCAGACGGGCCAGATCGCGGGCTTCGTGCCCGGTCAGTGCGAGCGGCTTTTCAACGAGGGCGTGCTTGCCGGCTTCCAGCGCCTTGCGCGTCAGCACGGCATGGGTCGAGGCCGGGGTTGCGATGACCAGCGCGTCGCACTGGTCGGCCAGCGATTCAAACGTGGCGAAAGCCTCGCCCTTGCCGACCTTGGCGACGACGGCTTCAGCGCTTTCGAAACGCTTGTCGAAGACGCCGACGAAAATGGCGTGAGAGGAGGACGCAAATTTCTGGGCGTGGTAGCCGCCGAAAACCCCGGCGCCGACGATGCCAATGCGGACCCGGCCCTGATGCCGGCCGACCGTCGTGGCCATTCTGGCCAAACCTTCAGAAGTACGCTTCACAACATGACCCTCTGACTTACCCCACCGGGGCGAGCAGATAGACGAATGCTGCGGGTGCGCAATCAGGCCGGGGATCAAACAAGGTTACCGGATTTTTCAATGCCGCGTCGGGACTTGGGCTGGCCAAACCCCGATCCCCGCGCGATAGCAGGCCAAAGACGACCCTGAAACCGATTGGGAGGCTCTGATGCCGACTGTAACATCCCGTGAGTGGCGCCTGGCGGCACGCCCTGTGGGCGAGCCGAAACCCTCGGATTTCGAGCTGGCGACGGTGGAAATCCCCGAACCGAAGGATGGCCAGGTCCAGGTCCGCAACCTCTGGATGACGGTCGACCCCTACATGCGCGGCCGGATGAACGACGTGAAAAGCTATTCCCCGCCCTTCAAGCTGGGTGAGGCCCTGACCGGCGGCGCGGTGGGCGAAGTCATCGCGTCCCGTGATCCAGGTTACAAACCCGGTGATCTTGTGAACTCGTTTGCGGGCTGGCGTGAGGCCTTCGTGGGCGCTCCGGCGGCCATGGGCGTCTCGAAACTGCCTCCGCTGAACGTGCCGCCGCAGTCGTTCCTGGGAATCGCCGGCATGCCGGGCCTCACCGCCTATGCCGGTCTCCTGCGCATCGGCGAACCCAGGCCGGGCGAAACCGTGTTCGTGTCGGGCGCCGCCGGCGCGGTCGGCCAGCTCGTCGTCCAGATCGCCAAGATCAAGGGCTGCTACGTCGTCGGCTCGGCCGGCGGCAAGGACAAGTGCGACTTCGTGAAAGCCATCGGGGCTGACGCCTGCATCGACTACAAGGCGGTCGGCGGCGGACAGGCCCTGACGGAGGCCCTCAAGGCGGCCGCGCCCAAGGGCGTCGACGTCTATTTCGACAATGTCGGCGGCGACCATCTTACCGCGGCCATCGAGTGCGCCAATATACATGCCCGCATGCCGATTTGCGGCATGATCTCGCTCTACAACAACACCAAGCCTTCGCCCGGTCCCCACAACATGCCCCTGATCATTGGCAAGCGACTGAAGATCCAGGGCATGCTGGTGTCCGACTATAACGACATGCAGCCAGCCTTCGTGGCCGACATGGCGGAATGGATGGCGGCGGGCAAAATCCGCTATGAGGAGACGGTGATGACCGGGATCGAAAAGGCCCCCGAAGCCTTCCTGGCGCTCTTCTCGGGCGGCAATACCGGCAAGATGCTGGTAAAGCTGGTCTGATCCGGGCTTTCCCGGCGGGACATTTCCACGCCGGATCGCATATTCCCCTGTAAGACGACCCTGCCGCGCTGTGTGCGGCTGCATGACTGGCCTGCCGCGCTGTACGCGGACGTTTGACTCAAAGCCTGCCGCGCTTCCCGCGCGGCGATTTTACCGGAAGCCCGCCGCGCCCCGCGCGGCGATTGACTGGAAGCCTGCTGCGCCCTGCGCGGCGATTGACTGGAAGGGAGGCACCGCCTCATGGCGCGCCTGTTCGATAGCTACGTGATCGTGGACTGGAGTGCGGCCTCGAAGCCCGCCACCGGCGCCGACTCCATCTGGATCGGCGCGCTGACGCCTGATGCGCGCATGAAGCTCACCTTCAAGGCCGCCAACCCCTCCACCCGCGCGAAGGCGCTGGAGGAGCTGGAGGATATCCTCGCTCGCTGCCTCAAGCGCGGCGACCGCGTCTTCGTGGGCGTCGACTTCCCGATGGGTTTCCCCGCCGGCACGGCCGAAGGCCTCAAGCTCAAGGGCGAGCCCTGGCGCGCCGTGCGCGATTTCCTGCTCAAGGAAATGAAGGACAAGCCCGACAACACCAACAACCGCTTCGCTCTTGCGGCGCGGATGAACCGTCTCATCTCGGATGGCCCCTTCCCGTTCTGGGGCTGCTCCAAGAAGGACGAGCTGACGACGCTGTCGGTCAAGAAATCGCGCGAGCACGGGCCGAAGGACATCCCGGAATTCCGCATCACCGAGATCGAGGCGCTCGCCCAGAAGAAGGCCCGGCCGCAGCCGGTCTGGAAGATCGCCTACGCCGGCGCCGTCGGCGGCCAGACCTTGACCGGCCTGCCCGCGATCGAGCGCCTGCGCGCGAAATTCCCGGCGCTGCGCCTCTGGCCGTTCGAAGTCCCGCTCGAAAAGCTGGATGAAAGCGCCCTCGAAGGCGTCCGCATCGTCGTGTCCGAGATCAATCCCGCGCACGGCTCGGGCAAGGCCGAAGCGCTCGAAATCCGCGACGAAGCCCAGGTCCGCGGCCTCGCCGAGGTCGTCGCTTCGCTTGACGCAAACGGAAAGCTCGCGCCCCTGTTTGCGGGAAAGCCGGGACTGTCAGACACCCAAAAGGCGAATATCACCGCCGAAGAGGGCTGGATTCTGGGGATTTAGCCCGTATTTCCGGGCTTTTTCGGCATTTTCGGGGTTTACGAATCGAGCAGATCGTCGCGTGATCCGCCGTCGCTGGGTCCATCGCCGGATGAGGCGTCAGATTCACTAAAAACGCCGCCGTTGCGCGGCGTACCCTGAAGGAGGGAGCCCCATGAACAAGTCCGAGCTCATCAAGGCCATCGCTGACTCAACCGGTCTGAAGCAGACCGAAGCCAGCCGCGTGGTTGACTCGGTTTTCGACACCATCGCCGCCAGCCTCCGCAAGGGTGACCAGGTCGCCGTCGCCGGTTTCGGCACGTTCGTCGCCAAGACGCGCGCCGCCCGTGAAGGCCGCAACCCGTCGACCGGCAAGGCCATCTCGATCCCGGCCCGCACGTCGGCCGCGTTCAAGCCGGCTTCGGCGCTGAAAGATCTCAGCTAGTCGATACGGCATTTCGCATGTGAAACGGGCCCGGCTGCAAAGCCGGGCCCGTTTTTCGTTCCGGATCAGGCAGGCGCCAGCCCGGCCCGTCGCACGCCTCGCCCGGCGATGTATTCGAGCGCCCCGATCTGCGCCGAGCCTGCGATCACCGACGCCACCGCCACGCCGAGGAACACGCCCCATACGCCATGCCCCTCGTGCAGCCCCATCCACCAGGCCAGCGGCAGCATGACGAAGATGTAGGAGCCGACGTGGATCGCCGTCGGCGTCCACACCACGCCCTGGGCCCGCAGGCCCATCGAGCCCACGCCCTGCAGGCCGTCGAACACCGTCACGAACGCCGCCGCCGCCAGCATCGCCGACAGCGTGGGTACAAGCCGCGCGCCGTCAGACGCCGCCTCCGATCCGTTCAGCCAGATCACGGCAATCGGATCGCGCAGCAGCAACAGTATGATCGCCAGCCCCAACCCAAGCGCCGAGGACGCCGCCACGCCGAGGCGCGAGGCGTTCTGCACGCCCCGCGCCTCGCCACGGCCAAAGCTTTCCGCCACGCGTACCGACGTCGCCGTACCCAGGCCGACATAGATCATGAAGATCACGCCCATCAGCTGCACGGTCAGCCCGTAGATCGTTCCGCTGTCGATGCTCACCAGCGTCGCGATCACGAAGGTCAGGTTGAAGCTGCCCCACTCCGCAATGTTGGCGATGCCCGTGCCGAGCCCCACCATGTTCTGCCGCTTGAATTCGCCCAGCGGCGCTTTCGGCGACGGCTTCAGCGCCGGCGTCAGCATCAGCGTCACCACCACGAACAGCACCAGCATGAAGAAGCGCGTTCCCGTCGTCGCCCACACAACGCCGACAAAGCCATACTGCGGCACCGCGATCAGCCCGAAGATCAGGTTGAACAGCACCCCGATCATCGAGATCGCCGTCACGATGTTGGGCCGCCGCAGCGCCTCGAGATAGGACGAGCACGCAATGCCGCCCATGTGCGCCACAATTCCGTAGGCGAGAATGTGCGTCGAGGTTGTCGTGTGATCCGCCAGCGCCGGATCGAAGCCCACCAGATGCAGCAGCGGCCGCGCGATGAAATAGCACAACACTGTTGCGAACAGCCCGAACACCAGCGCCACCGCCATTCCGCGCCGGAAGATGCGGCCTGTCTCCTCGCCCTTGCCCGATCCGTTCATCTCGGCCGTCAGCACCTGCACCCCGATCATCAGCCCCATGCCGAACCCCAGCACGACGCCGATCGGCAGCCAGCCATTGAGAATATAGGGCAGCTCGCCCGGCGCATGGCGCGCAAGCAGGATGGCGTCCGTCAGCGACATCAGCATCATGCTGGCGCGCGACAGTCCGATCGGCACAGCCAGCCGCACCAGGTCGAACATCTCCGTGGGCCGCGCCCAGGCGGGCAGGCTTCGGGCCGTCATGGGGTAATCTCCGTGCGCCCATCATCGGGGCGTCTCGTCTGGTGTTTCAGTCGTTCGCCGGTGTCGGGTCCACGGGGTCCCATTCCACCGGCTCGAATGTTTCCGTCTCGGCCGACTTCTCGAACGCGACGCCGGAGGGCGAACTCAGGAATGGAATTATGTCCGGGTCGTAATTCGCGATCGTGTTGACGTCGTAGATCTCGTGATTGGCCGCATCGTCCATGTAGGCGTCGTCTTCAAAGCCCGACATGAACCGCCAGCCGCTGTCGAAGGCGTTCTCCGGCTCCTCGCGGTACATCCACCGCACCGGATAGCCTTCCACCGTGATCATGTCGGATGCGATGCACCCGCCATGCCCCCTGGCCAGCGGCTTGATTTCGTCCGCCCGGAGTTTGAACTGTTTCTGCATCGGCCGCGCACCCCGGATTTCCTCCTCACATGGAAGAAGCCGGGGACTAGCGCAACGCACCGCCCGTCAATTCGGCCGGCCGCGTTATATTTATCGCGTGCAGGTTTTCGGCGCACCGTCGCCTGCATCCAGCACCATCTTCCTGGGCGTGATGTCCGCGGTCGATGTCGTGGCCTTGTTCAACAGGTTGTTGTTGATCATCGGCTGGATCATCGCGGTCGGCACCGGCTTGCCGCCCAGCGTCCCGCTCCCCACCGTCAGGCTCGTCAGCGTCTCCTGCAGCCTGCCGTCGGCCTGGAAAGCCCAACGGGATTCGCCCGCGCCCTCGATCACCGCTGCCTGCCCTGCAACCGCCAGCGCGACTGTCGCCTTGAGCGTCGCCTTGCCGTCGGGGAGATAGGTCACATCGCCCTTGGTTGTGAGGTCGCCATTGGTGACCTCGCACGACCATTGGCCCAGCAGCATTTCTGCGGGGGTCTGCGGCTTGGGCGCCGATGCACAGGCCGAAACTGCCACGAGCATCGCGAACGACAGGCGTTTCATCACGACAATCCTCCTCTGGCGGCCGTCTCCGGTAACCGGAATTATCCCGCCCGTTTCGACGACAGTTTCTCCGCAATCAGGAACGCCAGCTCCAGCGCCTGTTCGTTGTTCAGGCGCGGGTCGCAGTGTGTGTGATAGCGGTCCTGCAGGTCGGCGTCGGAAATCTTCTCCGCCCCGCCCGTGCATTCCGTGACGTCCTGTCCGGTCATCTCGAGGTGAACGCCGCCGGCATGTGCGCCTTCGCCCTCCACCACGTCGATGAACTGCGCCACTTCGGACAGAATGCGCTCGAACGGCCGCGTCTTGTAGCCATTCGCCGCCTTTTCCACATTGCCGTGCATCGGGTCCGAGGACCACACGACCGTGCGGCCTTCGGCCTGCACCTTGCGCACCAGCTTCGGCAGACCCGCCGCCACCTTGTCCGACCCGAACCGCGCGATCAGCGTCAGGCGGCCGGCCACGTCATCCGGGTTGAGGATGTCGATCAGGCGGATCAGGTCATCCGGGTCCATCGAAGGCCCGCACTTCAGCCCGATCGGGTTGCGGACGCCGCGACAGAACTCGACATGCGCGTGATCGAACTGCCGCGTGCGATCGCCGATCCAGATCATGTGCGCCGAGGTGTCGTAGAACTCGCCCGGACGAGTCGAGTCTTCACGCGTCATCGCCTGCTCATAGCCGAGCAGCAGCGCCTCGTGCGAGGTATAGAAATCCGTCTGCTCCAGCGCGGGCGTGGTTTCAGGGGTGATCCCGCAAGCCGCCATGAACTGCATCGCGTCCGTGATGCGCGCGGCGAGCGCCTTGTAGCGTTCGCCCGACGGGGACCGGTCCACAAACCCTTGCATCCACTTGTGGATGTTGACGAGGCTGGCATAGCCGCCCTGCGCAAACGCCCGCAGCAGGTTCAGCGTCGCCGCCGACTGCGCATAGGCCTGCATCAGGCGCTGCGGATCGGGCGTGCGCGCTTCCAGCGTGAATTCCATGCCGTTGATGTTGTCGCCGCGATAGGACGGCAGCGTCACGCCATCGATCGTCTCGATCGGCGAGGATCGCGGCTTGGCGAACTGCCCGGCAATGCGGCCAACCTTCACCACCGGCTTTCCGCCGGCGAACGTCAGCGCCACCGCCATCTGCAGGATCAGGCGGAACGTGTCGCGGATATTGTTGGGATGGAACTCCTTGAAGCTCTCGGCGCAGTCGCCGCCCTGCAGCAGGAACGCCTTGCCGTGCGCAACCTCGGCCAGCCGCGCCGTCAGCTTGCGCGCCTCGCCTGCGAACACCAGCGGCGGATAGGTGGAGAGTTGCTTCTCCACCGCCAGAACCCTGGACGGATCCGGATAGTCGCCGGGAATGTGCATCGCCGGCTTCGCGCGCCAGGACGAGGGCGACCATGGCGCCCCAATGGAAGCGGGTTGACCTGTTGTCGCTGTCACATCGTCTCTCGGGCTCACGCTGTCACCTGCTTCTGTCTCACTGCGCCGGTCGGCAACCTCACCGAACCCGGCATCGATACGCTCGCTCTGTGTCACACCAGTCTCTCTGCGATCTGCACGGCGTTCAACGCCGCGCCTTTCAGCAACTGGTCGCCGGAGATGAAGATCGCCAGCGTGTGGCCCGTGGGGTCCGACAGGTCCTCGCGGATGCGGCCCACCAGCACGTCATACTGGCCGGAACTTTCGACCGGCATGGGGAAATGGTTGCCCACGCGGTCGTCCACAACCTTCACGCCCGGCGCTTTCGACAGCAGCGCGCGCGCCGCGTCCACCGCCAGCTTGTCCTTGAACTCGACGGTGATGGCCATCGAGTGCGCCCGCAGAACCGGCACGCGCACGCACGTCACGCCAACGCGCAGGTTGGGCAGGCCCATGATCTTGCGCATCTCGGCGATCACCTTGGTCTCTTCGCTGTTATAGCCATCCGCGCCAATCGACGTATTGTGGCTGAACAGGTTGAACGCATACGGGTGCGGCAGAACCTTCGGCTCATACGCCTCGCCCTTCAGATAGGCGCGCGTCGAGACTTCCAGTTCTTCCATCGCCGCAGCCCCCGCGCCCGAGGCCGACTGGTAGGTCGATGCGATGATGCGCGTGATCTTCGCCTGTTGATGCAGCGGCCACAGCGCCACGGCCATGATCGCCGCCACGCAGTTCGGGTTGGCGTAGATCTTCTGGTTCGGCGTGATCAGTTCGCCATTCACTTCCGGCACTACCAGCGGCGTCTTCGGGTCCATGCGGAACGCCGACGAGTTGTCGATGGCGTAAGCCCCGGCTTTCACGGCAATCGGCACGTACTGCTTCGAGATATCCGTCTCGGAAGCAAACAGCACAACATCGACGCCCTCGAACGCGCTGTCCGACAATGCGCCGAGCTCAACCTCGCCATCACGGAACGCCAGCCGCTTGCCGACCGACCGCTCGGACGCAAACGCCTTCAGCGTCCCCGTCGGAAACGGCGACCGCTCGAGGCAGCGCAGCATCTCGGCGCCAACGGCCCCGGTCGCGCCGACAACGGCGACGGTCTTCAAGGCAATCGCCTTGCCCGCGCTGTTACGGTCGGCCTGCTGAACCGAATTTGCCGAAGGTGTGGTCACTGGGTCGTCTCCTCTTGTCACCGGGAGACGGGGCTGTCTGAGCCTGCCCCGTCCGGTGTGCCGGCGGGGTTTGGGTGGCTCTAGCTTGCCGTCGCAAGCGCGCGAGCCATCCGCCCCACGGGCGTAATGGTCTTCCAATAGCGCTTGCTAAACGAACGGGTCATGGCGGGGCTTGTAATCCAGCCCCCGCCCGGCCGTCAACGGCCGGGGTAAAATTCACCCTTCCGGCAGGGATGGCGGCCGTTCCCGGGAAAGAACAGCCCCGACCTAGTTGACCACCAGTGGCCTGGTCAGCTCGAATTCTTTCGCGCACGCCGCCGCATCCGGCTTCCTGCCGGAGGCGCGCACCGCCGCCAGTTCGGCCTTCGCCTTCGCCAGTTCGGATTGATAGTCGGCCGAACCCTGCATCGCTGCGAAGACGCCGGCCGCATTGGTGCGGCCGGCTTCAACCGCGCTCCAGTTGTGCACGCCACAGACGATCCGGCTCTCGCCATAGGCCCGCGCCCGCGTCAGTAGCTTTTCCGAGCGGTCCGGCGCCAGCTGCGCCAGGATCAGCCCTTCGATCCAGCTCGCGGACGCATGGCCCGAGGGATAGTCATAGCTCCTGGTCAGACCCTCGCTCCTGGCGATGCAGATCGCGCCCTCATTGTGCAGGTAGGGCCGCGTCCGCTTGTAGACGTCCTTGGTCGCCGCCGCCGCATTGGCTGCATCCGTCGCCGCACGCGACAGCACGCGCGACAGCGTCGGCACGTTCTGCACGGTCAGCTCGGCGTCCATCGCACAGCTGAAATCCTTCAGGATCGCCGGCGGCGTATAGTTGTCATCGTTGATCGCCAGCTTCCAGCGCTCGCCGCCTTCCAGGGCCCGCGTCGCCTTGAACATCGCCCAGTCCGCAGCGTTGCGCGCCTCGCCCTCCTTCGGCGCTGGCGGGATAATCGCTGTCGCGCTTGGCGTCGTGGCCGCATCGAGGAAGCCGGTGATCCGCACCGCGGGCCCGGCGGGGTCAACAACCGGCGCCATCGCGGGTACAGCGGCCGGCGGCGGCGGCGCGCCGATCCCGCCCGCACACGCCGCCAGGGCAAACGCCATGACAGCGAACACAACGGCTTCGGGCTTGCGCATGAATCGATCCCCGCTACGGATTTGTGACACTCTTGCCTATCCCGCTCCGAAAGTGAACCCTGCCTCCAGCGGCGCCCCATGTGGAGCAAAGACCGCATCGGGGAAGCTCGCAATGCTCGAACGCCAGACCGACATCGCCACAAAAGACGGTCACACCAGCACGTTCATCGTCCACCCGGACCGGGGTGGGCCGCACCCGGTCATCATCTTCCTGATGGACGCTCCCGCCATCCGCGAGGAGCTGCGCGACATGGCCCGCCGCTTCGCCTCCTCCGGCTACTATGTGATGCTGCCCAATCTCTATTACCGCTCCGGCGTCATGGAGCTGGGGCCGCTTCCCGCCGATCCCAACACCCCCGAACGCAAGCGCATGTCCGACCTGATGAACACGCTCGGCGTTTCCATGATCATGTCCGACATCGACGCCATGCTGGCCTTTGCCGACGCCGATCCGTTCGCCGACGCCGAGCGGGTCGCAACCGTCGGCTACTGCATGAGCGGCCGCTTCGCCGTCAGCGCCGCCGGCCACCGGCCCGAGCGCATCAAGGCCACAGCCTCGATCTATGGCGTCCTGCTCGTCACCGACAAGCCGAACAGCCCGCACAGAATCGCCAGATCCTCGCCGGCCGAGTTCTACTTTGCCTGCGCCGAACGCGATCATTGGGCGCCACAGGAAATGGTCGACCAGCTGAAAGCCGACCTCGCCGGCGCCAATGGCGAAGTCGAGCAATACCCCGACACCGACCACGGCTTCGCTTTCCCGAAGCGACCCGTCTACAACAAGCACGCCGCCGAACAGCACTGGCAGCGCGTGCTGGCGCTGTTCCGCCGCCGCCTTGGCTGAGCAGCGCACCAAAACATCCACGCAACCGGAACCCATGTGATAGGCTGTGCATTCCTGCCGCGCGGCGCGGGCATGATGGCTCGCGTACGCTCCGGGAGCCTCCAGCCGTGAAACTGACCGTCCGCTCTGAACTGATTTATGAGTTCGCCCCCGCGACCGAGATCATCGCCTCGATCCAGGCCACAATCTCCCCTGATCAGGTCATCGCGTCGGAACGCCTGCAGGTCACGCCCGCTGTCCAGATCCGCAACGATGGGCCGGACGCCAACGGCGAACGCCGCTTCCGCGCCACGCTCTCTGGCTACGCCACCCTCGCCTACGAAGCCGTCGTAGACACCGGCCACCGCGCCCTGCTGCCCGCCTCCGTCCGCCAGCATGCCTGGAGCGAGCTGCCGCCCGAAGTGCTGCAATATTTCACGCCCAGCCGCTACTGCCCGTCCGACCGCTTCATCGCCTTCGCCTTGCGCGAGTTCGGACATCTGTCCGGCGGCGCCCGCGTCCTCGCCGTGCTCGACTGGATCTACGCCAACGTCGACTACCGGGGCGGCGTCAGCAATTCTGCCACCTGCGCCGAACACACCTTCATAGATCGCGCCGGCGTCTGCCGCGACTTCACGCACCTTGGCGTCACATTCTGCCGCGCGCTCAACATCCCGGCCCGCGTCGTCAGCGCCTATGCCTGGAAGCTCGATCCGCCGGATTTCCACGCCATCTTCGAAGTCTTCCTCGATGGCGGCTGGTGGATGGTCGACCCCACGCGCCTCGCCCCGATCGACGGCCTCGTCCGCATCGGCGTCGGCCGCGACGCTGCCGACATCGCCTTTCTCACCACCTCGGTGAACTGCACGCCGATATCGATGATGGTGAGCGTGAGCGAGCGCGTCGAAGCTGCGGCTGCCTAGCTGCTAGTACTCGAACAGCTTCGCGTCCCGCTCGGATCGCTTCTGCGCCACGGCAAGGATATGCGCCGCCAGAACCTTCTTCGACGCCTTCGGCTTCAGCGACGACGCGGGATCAAGGTGGTGCTTGTCCACGATAACACGCAATTCCCTGGGATCGAACTTCAGAAGACGCGCCTCGAACTCGGCGGGCGTCCCTTTCCGGAACTCGATGAAGGGGTGGAACTCTCCGACGCGATGCTCGGCCCGCTGCTTCTCGACAAAATCCTCGGCAAACTTCGCCAGCGCATCTTCCATCCTGCGCGCGAAAGCAGGATTGCCGGCCGCTTCGTCCGTCACCACCTTGAAGACGCCGGACAGAGCCTTCTCGATCATATCAGCCCCACCCGCTCGCGGAACTCGTTGGCGAACTTGCGGACCACGTTGGCGGCGTCGCCATACTTCTGATCCAGCGTGCGTTTCTTGTCAGACCATTCCGCCGCCCGCGCGATCTGCTCGGCCTGCGGGATCATGGCGTCGAACACCTTGAACTGGTCCCTCAGCAACGCCGCTTCGCTCTGGTGCAGCGTGTTGCCCTTCTCGTACTTGGTGATCAGCGTCCAGATGCGATCCTCGGTGAACCGCCGCTGCTCCATCGAGCGCAGCGCCCGCTTGCGGAACGCAAAGATGCCCAGTCGCGAAACATAGTCGGGAATGGTCGGGATCACGATGAATTCGGAAAGCTCGATCGCCGCTTCCGCAAACAGTGAAATCCCGGGCGGACAGTCGAACAGCACCAGGTCATAACTGTCCGACACGTTCTCGATGGCCGATTGCGTCAGCCGTGAAAAGCGCTGACCCAGCTGCTTCATGTCGAAGCCCTGGGAGACCCACTTCTCCATCGCGTGCCGCTCGATGAAGCGGAACTCCGGCGTGGAGATCAGCAGGTCCAGCGGCGGATCGCCCGCAATGTCGCTCACCTGATGGGCCAGGAACTCGCGGAAAAACCGCGGCTCGCCGCCATAGACATACTGGTTGAAATACTGGTCGATCGTCTGTTCGCGCTGCTTCAGCTCGATCCAGCGATCCTGCCCCGCCAGCATCATCGACACGTTGGACTGCGGATCGAGATCGACCACCAGAACGCGAATGCCAGCTTCAGCCGCCAGCGCCTCTGCGAGACAGGCGACTGTGGTCGATTTGCCCACGCCGCCCTTCATGTTCACGACCGAAACGGTTCGCGGCGCCACAGGCGTACTCCACAGGATCACTTGGCAAGACGGGAAAACCCAGGGCCAAAGGGGTCGGCCGGTTCGCCGGGAAGGTCAAGGCGGCCCACCGCTACTTTTACCTGCCGCTAGTTTTCCCCGGCCGGCCCGGCCCTGGGCGGCGGCGCGATGAAGATCAGACCCTGCTCCTCGCGCTCCCTGGCCAGTTCGGCTTCCTGATCGGCCTTCACCTTGGCGCGGCGGGCCATTTCTTCCTTGTTGTGCTGCTTGATCTCGAACCGCTTGTCGGCGATCGCCTCAAGCCGCCGCATTTCCGGGCTGTCCGCCCAATTGGGGATGAACCAGATCCCGAAACCAATCGCGATCGCGCCGACGACGATCAACAGGTCGAAATATTTCCAGGTATTGTGCATGACGGACCGGGTTTAGCCTGCTTGCATGTCGGGCGGAACCCATTTTTCCCGCAGCGTCACCAGCTCCTCGGCGATGGAGGGGTGAAGCGCGCAAGTCCGGTCAAAATCGGCCTTGGTCGCGCCCATTTTCACGGCGATGGCGGTTGTCTGGATGATTTCCGGGGCATCCGGCCCGACGATATGCACGCCGACCACTTTCTGGTCTGCGGCCCGCACCACGATCTTCATCAGCACGCGTTCCTCGTCGCCGGTCAGGATGTCCTTCATCGGCCGGAACCGCGTCTTGTAGATATCCACCTGCCCGAACGCCTTGCGGGCTGCAGCTTCCGTCATGCCCACCACGCCAACCGGCGGCTGCGCGAACACGGCGTGCGGAATGTCATTGTAGTCGAACGCCGTCGGCTGGTTCATGAACTCGGTATAGGCAAACGCCTGCCCTTCGCGGATCGCCACCGGCGTCAGGTTCATCCGGTCGGTCACATCGCCCACTGCGAACACGCCTTCGACGTTGGTGCGCGAGTATTCGTCGACGATGATGGCGCCCTTCTCGTTCACCTTGACGCCGGCCTTCTCCAGCCCAAGCCCCTCGATCAGCGGCTCGCGTCCGATCGCCATCAGCACCTGGTCAGACGTCACATGCTCGCCATTGCTCAGGTGCGCGCACAGCCGTCCATCCACTTTGGCGATCCTGGTGACGTTTGCCTTGGTGATGACGGTGACGCCCTTGCGCCGCAACTCCTCGTGCACGTGCGTGCGCACATCGTCATCAAAACCGTTCAGCACAGTCTCGCCGCGATAGATGAGGCATGTCTCGACGCCCAGACCGCTCATGATCCCGGCGAACTCCACCGCGATATAACCGCCGCCCACGATCACGATGTGCTTTGGCAACTCCTCGAGATGGAACATCTCGTTGGACGTGATGGCCAGGTTGCAGCCCTCGATGTCCGTCGGCCAGATCGGCTTGCCGCCCGTCGCGATCAGGATCTTCTTCGCCGTCACCGTCCTGCCGGACTTCACCAGCTGCAGCGTATGCGCATCCACGAACTCGGCGCGGTCATCGATCAGCTCGGCGCCGGCGTTCCGCAGGTTGCGCGCATAGATGCCCGACAGCCGGTCGATCTCGCGATGCATGCGGTCCATGAAGCCGGCATGGTTGTAGGTTGCGGCCGGAACACTCCAGCCATAGCCCTCCATGTGCTTCAGCGAGCGGCCCATTTCGCTGGCGTAGACCATGTACTTCTTGGGAATGCAGCCACGCACGACGCACGTGCCGCCCGCGCGATACTCCTCCGCGACGCCCACCTTGGCGCCTGTCATCGCCGCCAGCCGTCCGGCGCGCACCCCTGCAGAACCGCAGCCAATGACAAAAAGGTCGTAATCAAACGCCATGGAGCGGCTCCGAGAGGGACAGTCCGGCCACATATGGCGGCGTTCAGGCCATTATGGAATAGCAGAGCGGACGCCCGCCCCCCGCTATTCCGCAAGGGGTGAACGCCCGCCCAACCTCCCTTTCAGGAGGCATGTCCGTCGTCGTGGTTACTTCGTGGCGAGCGGCCAGGCGGCCGAAACGCCTGTGGCGGCTGCGCCTGCCGTGTCTTTCACGTAGGTGTAGAGCGGCTTGCCCTTGTAGGCCCACATCCTGGCCCCGTCGTCGCGTGTCACCACCGTCCAGTCGCCGTCATCCTTGGCGTCGGCGGCAGCCGCCAGCGGCGGCCAGGCCGTAGCGCATCCGCCATTGCAGGCCGACTTGCCCGGCGTCGTGTCGCGCGCGAAGGTGTAGAGCGCCTTGCCATCCGGCGCGAGGAACGCTCCGTCCTTCTCGGTGACGCCGGGAGGATTGGCCCATGCCGCTCCCATCATCGCCAGCGCGCTGACAGCAGCCAGTCCGGTCAGAAATTTCATCGCGTTATCTCCCTTGCCCGGCGCGTGACCTGCGTCCGCGCCGCATGTGTCAGGAAAACTAGCGCCTGAGCCTCGTCCGGCAACCCTGTGGCGCAGCTACCGCCCGCACGATCGCGCGAGTGAACGGCTTGAAGGCCTCAGTCCGCGTCGTCCGCCGTCACAATTCGCGCGCCGCCGGCCTCGCCGATGATCACCGCCTCGGCATAGCCGATGAACAGCCCGTGCTCGACGACGCCGGGTATCAGGTCCAGCACGGCCGCCAGCGTGTCTGCATCCGGTATCGATCCGCATTTCAGGTCGAGGATCATGTGCCCGCCATCGGTATGCAGCAGGCTCTCGCCCGTCGCCATCCGCCACGCGCTTGTCGCCTCGCTCAGCCCGAGATCGAACGCGACCTCATGAATGCGCCTGCGCGTCAGCTCGGAGGCAAACGGATTCACTTCTATTGGAAGAGGAAATTTTCCCAGTCTGGCGACTTCCTTTGCAGGATCCGTGATCACCACCATCCGGTCGGATGCATCCGCGATGATCTTCTCGCGCAGCAGGGCCGCGCCGCCGCCCTTGATCAGCCGCAGCTCTGGATCGAATTCGTCGGCGCCATCAATCGTGAGATCAATGCGCGACACGTCGTTGGGATCGATGATCCGCACGCCCAGCTCGCGCGCCAGCCGGTGCGTCGCCTCGCTCGTCGGCGTGCCGACAATGTCGAGACCCTGCTTCACCTTCTCGGCCAGCAGCCGCACAAAGATCGCCGCCGTCGATCCGGTGCCCAGCCCCAGGATCATGCCTGGCTCGACCAGCTCCAGCGCAGCTGCGGCGGCATTGCGTTTGGCGTCGTCAGACATCTTGGACCACCGTTGTGAATCACGAGGGCTTTCTAGCCTGACTTCGCGGAAGAAAGAATGCGCTGGACCAAATCGCTCCCAGAAGCCGCTGGTCCAGCGCAAGTCGGCAAGCGCCCGAACGCTCGCCAGTCCGGCCAAATCTCCCCGGCCGGGCGTTCAGTCCAACCTGATCTCAGCTGTCATCGCGCTTGGGATAGGTCGGGAAACGCGTGATCCCCATCGAAGGCAGGCCAGGTTTGTACGCCTTGTGACAGGCCTGGCAGACCTCAACCAGCCGGTCGCCAATCGCCGCGAGCCGCGCCTGGTCCTTTTCCTTCGCAGCTTCCATCGCCTGAAGGCCAAGCTGCTGCATTTCGAGCGACCACGACCGCCAATCGGCGTTCGCGACCCAGGTGCTGTCGTTGTCGCCCGTCCCGGCCGTTGTGATCAGCGTAGCGGCGGCTGCCAGATTGGTGGCGTCCTGCTCCACCAGCAACCACTGCTTGTCCGTGAGCCTGGTCTCCGAAGCGGCGGGCCGCCAGATTCCATCCGCTGCGAAATCTACCCCGGCGACCATCACGGCATTGACCGAAACTTTCAGAGGCAGCGCTGTTGTCGTGGCCGCCGCTGCAGGCTCCACTGTCGCTGCCGGAGCTGCTGCAGGCTCCACAACCGGCGCCGCTGCGGGCTGACAAGCCGCAAGCAAGGCCATTCCGGCCAGAATCGATAGTCCCTGACGTGTCGACATTGCAGCCTCCCGATCAGTCCTGCCTGATCTGGAGAAAGCGTTTCACCGCAACCGAAAAAAGTGTCTGATCTGGATCAACCCGGCCCGATCACGCCGCCGCAGCCGCAATCGCCAGCAGCCCGCCTGCGATGATCATGTTGACCAGGAAGGCGCTCTCGTCCGCCTTGCGCGCCTCGCCCTGCTTTGCCCAGAAATCATGCGCCAGCAGCGTCGCCAGCACGGTGAAAACCAGCAACCCGAGCGCGGCGACCAGCGGAAGGTAACCCGTCACCAGCAATCCGCCGAACACGATCTGCATCCCGATCCCAACGGACGATCCCAGCTTCGCGAACGGCAACTTCTTCGCCGCGATCAACTCGGCAATTGCCGCGTGATTGTGCTGGTTGCGCAGCCCGATCAGCAGGAACGCGCCGCCGGCGAATACGCGCGCCGCCACGACAAGTGCTTCGGACATCTCCATGCCGGTCGCCCCAACCGCGCCGCCGCTACTTCTTCTCGCCCATCGCAGCCTTGGCGCCCGCGCCCATCATCTGCATGAACTGGTCGGACACCTGCCCGCCCATGGAGTACCACTGCTTCAGGTAGAACTCGGGGCTCACCATCTCGACATTCTGCTCGATCCGCTCCTTCACGGACGCAACCAGCACATCGTTGATCGGGTCGAGGTTCGGCAACCCCAGGAACTGCCGCGCTTCTTCCGGCGTGCACTCAACCGTGATGTTCATTTTCATCGGCTCGTTCTCCTCTGTCCGCGTCTATTCAAAAGCCGCGGGAAATTTCGGCAGGGCGTCGAAGTCTTCCGGCACATGCTGCCGGATCACTCTCGCCTTCTGTTCCCTGGCCAGCGCCTCGACCTTGTCCATCGAGGCCAGCGTCTGCGCCTTGTCGACATTGCCTGTGGGCACGGTGCGTTTTTCGCGTGCTTCCGCCAGATGCCACATGTCGCCGGTCAGCAGGATATTGCCCGACTTCGCCGTCTTCACCAGCAACACCTGATGCCCCGGCGTGTGACCCGGCGCCTGGAAGATGAACACCGTACCATCACGGAAGACGTCATACGGCTTGCCGTTTTCGATCTGCAGCGTCCGCGCGCTTTCCAGTATCTCGTAGTCGCCGAAGTTCGCCGCCTGGCGCGCCTCGGGGCGGAACATCCAGTCACGCTCGGCCTTGCTGGTGATCCACGCCGAGTCGGCAAACAGCTTCGCACTGCCGAGATGATCATAGTGGCTGTGCGAGATTGCGATGAAATCGACATCCGCCGGCGTCAGTCCCAGCTCGCCAAGTTGCCGCTCCAGCGGCCACTCCAGCTTGTAGGTCGCCGCAGCCTTCGGGTCAGGCCTGGCCAGCGCCAATGCAGGCGGGATGCCTGTATCCCAGATCAGGTCTTTGCCGTTCGGGTGCCGGATCAGATAGCAGGGGTCGGCCAGGTCGCGCGCCTGCCCGTCATAATCATGCGTGTCGGAAAACTTCGAGGCGTCCTTCACGTGGATCCGCCCGCAGTCGATAGCGTACAGCTTCACATTCGGCCCGAGCGGCTTCTCTGGTGCGGCCTTCTCCGGCGCAACAGGCGCCTCCCCGCAGGCCGCCAGGGCGAGAACCAAGACCAAACCTGCGCCGCGCATCCTGCCCGTCCTCAAAACCCACGCCGCCAGCGTCTCTGTTCACTGTCAGGTCCGCCGCCAGACCGGTCAAGCAAAAGGCCGGTGAGCATCCAGCTGCGCGAGCGCCCAACGGGCGAGTTTATTGTACCCGGATGCAATTGACGCCGCCTTTTTACCCGGATAATACCCGCGCCATGACAAACCCCTCCACCTTCATCGCCTTTGAGGGCGACCGCCGGCTCGCCGCCGGATCGCTGCTCGACGTCGCCCTCGCCGCCCGCAAGCGCGGCGATAAACCGGTGCTCATCTTCGAGGCCGCCACCGGCCAGGTGATCGACCTCGACCTGCGCGGATCGGAGAAAGATCTCCGCGCCCGCCTCGCCGCCGCGGTGCTACCCACACCCGACATCGCAAAACCCGCCGAGGAAAAGCGCGGCCCCGGCCGCCCCAGACTCGGGGTCGTCGCCCGCGAGGTAACCCTCCTCCCCCGCCACTGGGACTGGCTCAACGCCCAGCCCGGCGGCGCCTCGGTCGCCTTGCGAAAACTTGTGGAGGACGCCCGCCGCGCGCGTGGCAAGACAGACGCCGCGCGCGCCCGTCAGGAAGCCGCCTATCGCTTCATGGGTGCAATCGCCGGAAACCTGCCGCATTATGACGAGGTCAACCGTGCCCTCTTCGCCAGCGACGCAACCCGCTTCACGGAGCTAACCGAAACCTGGCCGGCCGACGTGCGCGATCACGCCCGCCTGCTCGCCGCCGCCGCCTTCGCCGCCAAGCCAGCCTGATCATAACAAGACGCCTGAAGGCGTCGCCTCATCGGATACCTCCCGTGGACATGAAACCCATCGAGACTGCCGGCTCGCCCGCGCCCGGCGCCCCCGCAAAGGCGCCCCCGCCGCTGTGGCGCACCTTCCTCGTGTTCCTCGCGCCGATGATGCTGAGCAACGTGCTTCAGTCGCTCTCGGGCACGATCAACAACATCTTCCTCGGTCATATGATCGGCGTCGGCGCGCTCGCCGCCGCCACCGTCTTCTTCCCCGTCATGTTCTTTTTCATCGCCTTCGCCATCGGCCTCGGCATGGGCGCCTCCGTCCTGATCGGCCAGGCCTATGGCAAGGGCGATCTTGATCGCGTGCGCGCCGTCGCGGGCGCCACGCTGGCGCTCGCCATCGTCGTCGGAAGCGTGATCGCCGTCCTCGGAGGCCTCTTCGCCACGCCGCTGATGCACGGCCTCGGCACGCCCGCCGACATCGTCGACGACGCTGCCGCCTACGCCCGCATCATGCTGATCTCGACGCCGATCATGTTTGTCTTCATCCTGATCACCTCGATGCTGCGCGGCGTCGGCGACGCGATCACGCCGCTCTGGACGCTCGCCGTCTCCACCATCGTCGGCCTGCTGGTCACGCCCGCGCTCATCGCCGGCTGGGGCGGACTGCCGCAACTCGGCGTCGTCAGCGCCGCCGTCGCCTCCGTGGTCGCCATCTTTGTCTCGCTCGGCTGGCTGTGGTGGTATCTGCTGCATCGCAAGCACCCGCTCGCGCCCAACGCGGAGATGCTCAGGCACGTCCGTCTCGATCCGAAAGTGCTGGCCCTCGTCTTGCGCATCGGCGTGCCCACCGGCGTGCAGATGGTGATCATCGCCATCGCCGAAATGGTGCTGCTCGGCCTCGCCAACAGCTACGGCTCCAGTGCGACTGCCGCCTACGGTGCGATCAACCAGATCCTCGCTTATGTTCAGTTCCCGGCCATGTCGATCGGCATCACCGCCTCGATCCTCGGCGCGCAGGCGATCGGCGCCGGCCGCCAGCACCAGCTCAACGCCATCACGCGCACCGGCCTCCTGCTGAACCTCATCATCACCGGCTCGGGCGTCGCTGTCGTCTACCTGTTGTCGCGACCAATCGTGTCGATGTTCATCACCGACCCGGCGGTGGTCGATCTCACCCAGCACCTGCTTCACATCGTGCTGTGGAGCACCGTGGTGTTCGGCTTTGCGGTCGTCTTCTCCAGCATGATGCGCGCCAGCGGCACTGTGCTGGCTCCCACCGCTCTGGGCATCACCGCCATCCTCGGCGTTGAAGTCCCGGTCGCCTGGTTCCTGTCCGAGAAGATCGGCATCGACGGCGTCTGGATCGGCTACCCCGCAGCCTTTGTCGCCATGATGATCCTGCAGGGGTCCTGGTACATCTTCGTCTGGCGCAAACGCGCCATCAAGGCGCTCGTCTAGCGCCGCCCTGCGGCTGTGCTAGGGAGAGGGCCAGCAGCGACACAAACGACAGGGAATAACGCCATGGCGCACGAAACCGGCCTTCAACTCCGCTCGCTCGTAAAAAAGAGCGGCGAACTCGAACTCTCGCTCGCCAGCGTCCCCGTGGCCGAACCCGGCCCCGAGGAAATCGTCGTCCGTGTTGAAGCGACGCCAATCAACCCCTCGGATCTTGGCCTCCTCCTCGGCCCCGCAGACCTCTCGACCGCGAAAGTCTCCGGCACGAAGGAAAGCCCGGTCGTCACCGCCGCGATCCCCGAAGTGATGATGCGCGCCATGGCCCCCCGCGTCGACCAGCCCATGCCTGTCGGCAATGAGGGCGCAGGTACAGTCGTGAAAGCCGGCTCCTCGCCCGCCGCCCAGGCGCTGCTCGGCAAGATGGTCGCCATTCTCGGCGGCGCCATGTACGCGCAATACCGCACCGTGAAAGCCGCCGACGCCCTGCCGCTGCCGGAAGGCACGAAGGCCTCCGAAGGCGCCTCCTGCTTCGTCAACCCGCTCACCGCTCTGGCGATGGTCGAGACCATGCGCCGCGAAGGCCACACCGCCCTCGTCCACACGGCGGCCGCTTCCAACCTCGGCCAGATGCTCAACAAGATCTGCATCGCCGAAAACGTGCCGCTGGTGAACATCGTGCGCGGCGATGAACAGGCGAAAGTCCTGCGCAACCTCGGCGCGAGGCACGTGCTGAACTCGACCTCGCCAACCTTCATGGCAGATCTCGTGGCGGCCCTCGTGGAAACCGGCGCGACGCTGGGCTTCGACGCCATCGGCGGCGGCAAGCTCGCCGGCCAGATCGTCACGGCGATGGAAATCGCGCTCAACTCGAAACCGGGCGCCTACAGCCGCTACGGTTCATCCACGCACAAGCAGGTCTACATCTACGGCCGCCTCGACACGAGCCCGACCGAACTCGGCGCGGGTCTTGGCATGGCCTGGGGCGTCGGCGGCTTCCTGCTCACGCCGTTCCTGCAGAAGGTCGGCCCCGAAGTCACCGCCCGCCTGCGCCAGCGCGTCGTCTCCGAACTGAAGACCACTTTCGCCAGCCACTACACGCACGTCATCTCGCTGGCGGACGCGCTGAACATCGAAACGATGAAGGCCTACAACCGCCGCGCCACGGGCGAAAAATACCTGATCAACCCCAGCCTCTGATCACCGGACAGCACGCCGGCGCTGCAAGCGCCGGCGTCACCGGGTATCGCGGACGCCATTGTCTGCAATCGGTGGCCGCGACACACGCCGGTCCGGCCCGAACCCGACCTCGCGGCGCGCCGCACCGCTATAGTCCGCGGAACATTTCCGTAGAGAGAGCATGGCGACCACGTCGCGCTCATCTGCGACACGCTCTCAAACATCGCGCACGCGCCCTACTGGACACGCCGCTCCAAGGGATCAAGCATGCATCATTGAGCGTTCGATTTGTTCAGGCCCCATCGCGCCTGTTTCGCCCGGTTGATTTCAGCGGGCGCATCTTGGCGCGGCGATGTTCGGAGTGACGCATGGCCACCTTCACCGTCAACGGCAAAAGCGTCACGGTCGACGCAGACGCAGATACGCCCCTGCTCTGGGTGATCCGCGATGAAATCGGCCTCACCGGCACGAAGTTCGGATGCGGCATCGGCATGTGCGGCGCCTGCACCGTGCATATCGGCGGCCAGGCGATGCGCTCCTGCATCACGCCGATCAGCGCGGTCGAGGGCGCCGAGATCACGACAATCGAAGGTCTCGACCCCAACGGCGCCCATCCGGTCCAGATGGCCTGGCAGGAATTGCAGGTGCCCCAGTGCGGCTACTGCCAGTCCGGCCAGATCATGCAGGCCGCCGCCGTGCTGAAGGCCAACCCCGCGATCACCGACGACGAGATCGACGTGATGATGACCGGAAACCTCTGCCGCTGCATGACCTACCCGCGTATCCGCGCCGCTGTCCGTCAGGCCGCCGATGCGATGAAAGGGACGAAGTAACATGACCCGTCTTCGCACCCCCACAGTCGAAACCGCTCTGCCTGCGCTCAGCCGCCGCGGCTTCCTTGTCGCCGCCGCCGGAACAGGCCTCGCCTTCAGCTTCCTCACCGCCTGCTCGCCGTCCGAGAAGGACGCAGCGACCGGTCCCGCCTTCGAACCCACGCAATGGTTCTCGATGGCGGCCGACGGCACGGTCACGGTCAACATCATCCGCGCCGAGATGGGCCAGCACGTTGGCACCTCCATCGCCCGCATCCTCGCCGATGAACTCGAAGTCGCGTGGGACAAGGTGAAGGTCCACCATGTCGACAGCGATCCGAAATGGGGTCTGATGGTCACCGGCGGCAGCTGGTCGGTGTGGCAAAGCTATCCGCTCTACAGCCAGGCCGGCGCCGCTGGCCGCATCGCAATGATCGAAGCGGGCGCCCGCGCCCTTGGCGTCGATGTTGCAACCTGCACAGCGGCCAATGGCGAAGTCATCTCCGGCGCGAAGAAGATCGCCTACACCAAGCTGATGAAAAGCGGCGACGTCACCAAGACGTTCTCGCCCGAAGAACTCGCCGCTCTCCCGCTCAAGAAACCCGCCGACCGCCGCCTCGTCGGCCAGCCGGTGGCCGCCCAGGATATCAAGGCGAAGACCAACGGCGCGGCCATCTACGGCATCGACGCCAAGGTCGAAGGCATGGTCTACGCCCGTCCCATCCTGCCGCCTACGCGCAACGGCTCGAAGGTGAACTCCGTCGACGACAGCGCCGCAAAAGCCGTGAAGGGCTACCAGCAGGCGCTGGTGCTGGATGATCCCTCCAACACTGTCCCCGGCTGGGTGATGGTGATCGCCGACAGCTTCCCCGCCGCCAGCAAGGCCGCCGACCTCATCAAGGTCGACTGGACGCCCGGCCCCGGCGCGAAAGTGACGGAGAAGGACATTCAGGATCGCGCCACGAAGCTGATCGCCGACAAGAGCGTCGGCGCCATCCTCGACACCGGCCCGGGTGATGTCGACGCCGCCTTCAAGTCCGCCAGGTCGACGCTTGAGGCCACCTACACCACGTCCACTGTCCTCCACTTCCAGATGGAGCCGGTGAACGCCCTCGCCTACGAGAAGGATGGCGTCTTCGAAATCCACACCGGCAACCAGTGGCAGAGCCTCATCCTGCCGACGCTGGCCGTGGCCCTCGCCCGTCCTGAAACCAGCATCGTGATGAAGACCTATCTGCTCGGCGGCGGCTTCGGCCGCAGGCTCAACGGCGATTATGCCGTCCCCGCCGCCCTCGCTTCAAAAGCGCTGGGCAAGCCGGTGAAGATGATCCTCACCCGCGCGGATGACGCCCGCTTCGACAGCGTGCGTTCGCCCTCCGTGCAGAAGCTCCGCATGGGCTTCGATGCAGCAGGCGAAGTCGTCGCAATGGAACACCACGCCGCCGCTGGCTGGCCCACCCAGGTCATGGTCCCGGCCTTCATGCCGCCCGGCAAGAACGGCGTCTCTTTCGATCCCTTCGCCATTTCCGGCGCCAACCACTGGTACGCCGTCGGCGCCCAGAAAGTCCGCGCCGTCTCCAACGATCTGGCGAACGCGACTTTCCGTCCCGGCTGGCTCCGCTCCGTGGGGCCAGGCTGGACCAACTGGGCGGTGGAAAGCTTCATCGATGAAGCGGCCCACAAGCTGAAGATCGATCCCGTCGCCTTCCGCCTCAAACTGCTCACCGGCGCCGGCATCAATGCGGGAACGGCGCCGAACTCGGTCGGCGGCGCCCTGCGTCAGGCCGAAGTCGTCCGCCGCGCCGCCGAGAAGGCGGGATGGGGAACGGCCATGCCCGCCGACACGGGCCTTGGCATCGCCGCCACCTTCGGCCAGGAACGCGACATGCCGACATGGACGGCCTGCGTCGCCCGCGTGAAGGTTGATCGCGCCACCGGCGCCGTCACCCTCGAAAAACTCACGCTGGTCACCGACTGCGGAACGGTCGTCGATCCCGATGGCGCCCGTGCGCAGGTCGAAGGCGCGTCCCTCTGGGGCGTCTCCATGGCGCTGCACGAAGGCACCGCGTTCGTGAACGGCCAGGTGAAAGACACCAACCTCGGCGCCTACACGCCGCTGCGTCTGGCTGAGGTCCCCGAACTCGACATCTCGTTCGTGGAAAGCACTGAAGCGCCGGTGGGCCTGGGCGAGCCCGCCACCACCGTCGTCGGCCCCGCCATCGGCAACGCCATCTTCAACGCCGTCGGCGCAAGGCTCCGCCACATCCCGATCACCAAGGATGCGGTCAAGGCGGCGATGAAGGCATAATTTCGAGGTTGTCATCCCGGAAGCGCGCAAGCGCTATCCGGGATCCACCCCGAACACCGGGACTCGTGGACCAATGGGTCTTGGCTCTCCGCAGCTTTGCTGCTGCGGCCGGGATGTCGCCGGAGAGAACTGGCCGGATCTAGACCGCGCCCTTCGGCTTCTTCCCCGCCTTTTTCTCCGCGCTCTTCACCGCGCGGAACTCTTTCGCCCAGCCATCCTTGTTGGCCTGCCGTCCGCGCGCCACGGCCAGCGCATCGCCCGGCACGTCTTCCGTCACCACCGAACCCGAGCCGACATAGCCGCCCGCGCCAATCGTGACGGGCGCCACCAGCGATGAGTTGGAGCCGACGAACGCGCCTTCGCCCACCACCGTGCGGTATTTGAAGAAGCCATCGTAATTGCAGAAGATCGTGCCCGCGCCGATGTTCGCGCCCGCGCCGATCTCGCCATCGCCGAGATACGACAGGTGATTGGCCTTCGCGCCCGCGCCCACCGTCACGTTCTTCACCTCGACGAAATTGCCGACATGCGCCTCGCGCCCGATCACCGCGCCGGGCCGCAACCGCGCATACGGCCCCACCAGCGCGCCCGCGCCAACCTTGGCGCCTTCCAGATGCGAGAAGGCGCGGATGACTGCGCCCGTCTCCACGCTCACGCCGGTCGCGAACACCACGTTAGGCTCAACCGTCACGCCCGCAGCGATCGTCGTGTCGTGGCTGAAGAACACGGTCTCCGGCGCCGGCAAGGTCACGCCATCCGTCATCATCCGCGCCCGCACGCCATCCTGGAAAACACGCTCCAGAGCCGCCAGCTCGGCCTGGCTGTTGACGCCCTGCACGTCGCGCTCCTCGCACCGCGCCGCCGCGGCCTTCAGTCCGCGCTTGCGCGCCAGCGCGACGAGGTCGGTCAGATAGAACTCGCCCTTGGCGTTGTCGTTCTTCACTTCGGCCAGCAGCTCGAACATCAGCTTGACCGGCGCCGCCATCACGCCCGAATTGCAGAACGGATTGGCCAGCTGCACCTCGCTCGCGTCATTGGCCTCGACAATCGCCTCCAGCGAGCCGTCGCCCGCCGTCACCAGACGTCCATACCGGTTCGGCAGTTTCGCATCGAACCCCAGCACGCAGACCGAAGCGCCCTTGCCCACCTCCGCGAACGCCCGCTCCCCCGCTTCCTTCGGCACCAGCGGCGTATCGGCGTAGAGCACGATGGCCTCGCCGCTCATGCCAGCCAGGGCCGCCCGCGCCGCATCCACCGCATTCGCCGTGCCCAGCTGCTCGCGCTGGACCACCACATTCTCTGCGCCCACCAGCCTGGCCGCAGCTTGGCTCAGCTCCGGCGCATCGGGTCCAACCACCACGACGCTCCGCCTGCAGCCAAGATCAGCCGCCAGCGCCACCGACCAGGCCAGCATCGAGCGCCCGCCCACCTCGTGCAGCACCTTGGGCCACGGCGACTTCATCCGCGTGCCCCTGCCGGCGGCCAGAATGATCGCAAATCGGTCGGCCATGGTCTCACCCGCAGGAATCGGTCAATCGCGTTGTCGACAACGCGTACAACACAACCCTACAGCGTGAACAACAGCGCGTCACGAAGGCCCAATATCCCCATGAACCTTTCCGGCTGCACCATCGCCTTCGATCTCGACGGCACGCTGGTCGACACCGCCGCGGACCTTCACCGCGCCCTCAATGTCGTGCTGGCGGAGCGAAACCTCCCGCCCGCCAGTCTCACCGACGTCCGCAATCTGGTCGGCCACGGCGCGCCCGATCTGATCGCCCGCGCGGCCGCGCGCCATGGCGTCATCCACTCACCCGAACAGCTCGTCGCGCTCACCGACCGCTACCGGGACGTCTACGCCTCGGACATCGCCGCCCATTCGCAGATCTATCCCGGCGTGGAGGAGGCCCTCACGACGCTGGCCGCCGCCGGCGCGACCTTGTGCGTCTGCACCAACAAACTGACCCACCTGTCGGTCCAGCTCCTCGAAGCCGTCGGCCTGGCTTCCCGTTTCGCCGCCATCATCGGCGCCGACGCCGTGCCGAACCGCAAACCTCACCCCGGCCATTTCATCGCCGCCATCCACGCCGCCAGGGGCGAGGTTACACGTGCGATGATGGTGGGAGATTCAGCAACCGACGTCGGCGCCGCCCGCAGCGCAGGCGCGCCCGTCGTGCTGGTGTCATTCGGCTATACGGACACCGCGCCGGAGCTGTTGGGCGCCGACGCGGTGTTTTCTAACTACGATGAGCTTGCGGGCCTCGCAGCCCGGTTGCTCCAACCTTAGCCGATGCCACGAAGGTAGCTCACAGGCTTGCCGATATCGGCGGCGCGGGAGCCCTTTTTCTTGGGCGGCATGCCATTGACCATGTTGCTGCGGACGTCCGTACGCGCCGAACGCATTGCAGGCACAAAGCCAGCGTCAATCAGGTTGATCGAGACGTCGAACCCACGATTCACCCAGTATTCCTCGATCTTGGCTTTCAGCTTGCGCGCGCCATCGTTATCGCAGAAATCGCTGTTCATCCTGTAACTCCAGACACCTGGCCTCACTCATAGAACCCGTGAGCGCCGAGTTAGGTCCCTCGTCCGCGCCGCCCGATCTGTGGTGTCAGCGCATAGTCAACCTAGGAAAGCAGTTGAGGCTGCGCATGGAGCAAACAAGGTATCTTCAGGATCAATTGTGGCGGCTGACGCATCTGCCGCCGCCGTCAGCTGAACGCCCGTTCAGACAACCTGTCCAAAAGGCCAGAGCTGGCCGGAAAACGCTCCGCGACCCCGGCGGTTTCCGTTGGTGAAAGCGGCCGACTCGTTTGCCCGCATTTCCACACAGGCGGGGAACCAATCCCCGGAGAGATCCACTTTAGGCCTCGTAATTGGGTATTTGCGGGTAACTTAGCGGGTCGCTCGTAGCATTTGTTGCATTTATGGGTATTTGTGGGTATATTTACGGGTATGAGCCTCAAGACCGATTGCCTTGCTATTACCTCGGAAATCCTCGCTCTCGTCTCCGAGATTGATGAGTTCAAAGGCGCGTGGCGCGCTCTGGGGACACTCGCACCCGAGAGGCTCTCGGCCCTGCGCCGCGTCGCCACGATCGAAAGCATAGGCTCCTCGACGCGCATTGAGGGCAGCAAACTTTCTGATGCCGAAGTCGAACGCCTTCTATCAAATCTGGACATCAAGACGTTTCAATCGCGCGACGAGCAAGAGGTCGCTGGCTATGCGCAGGTGATGGAGACATTGTTCGCCTCGTTCGATGCGATCGATCTCACCGAAAACCATATCACGCAGCTCCACCGCGATCTTCTGGCATTCAGTGAGAAGGACGAGCGCCATCGCGGCGCTTACAAGACGCTCGCCAACCATGTCAGTGCGTTTGACGAAAGCGGTAAAGAAATCGGCGTCATATTGGAGACAGCGACACCGTTCGATACGCCACGAAAGATGCAAGAGCTGATCGCCTGGACGAGGCAATCGCTTCAAGAGCAAAGCCTGCATCCGCTTCTGGTGATTTCCGTCTTCACGGTCGTCTTCTTGGAGATCCACACGTTTCAAGATGGGAACGGAAGGCTTTCCCGCGTCCTCACCACGCTGCTTCTGATGCGTAGCGGATACACCTACGTCCCCTACTCATCGCTAGAGAGCGTGATCGAGAACAGCAAGGAAGGCTACTATCTCGCCTTGCGCCAGACGCAGCGGACGATCAGGAGCGAAAAGCCGAACTGGCAGCCTTGGGTCGTCTACTTCTTGCGCGCGCTTCAGCAGCAAAAGCGGCGGCTTGAGAAAAAGATCGAGCGCGAGCGCATTATCCTTGGCACTCTGCCCGAGCTATCCTTGCAAATTCTGGATTTCATCAAGGAGCGCGGACGCATCACGATTGCGGAAGTGGTCACACTCACTGGCGCGAACCGCAACACGGTGAAGAAGCATCTCGCTGCACTCGTCGAAACAAAACACCTTAGCCAGAACGGCGCCGGCAAAGGAACCTGGTACGGCGCGCCTACCGGCTAGGCATCTTTGGAGCTATCTCGGAACGACTAAGGGTTGGGGACGATGATTTTTTGGAACAAAGACATACCCGAAGACACGCAAGGCCTCGACATCCTTGGCGTGCGCGCTCGACCAAGGGATTGAATCCAACCTTGTGAACGGCGTCACGACGGTCTCGGCGCGCGGGAGGTACTTTTCGATCCTGCCCTGGGCGATCGGCCAGTACTACAAGGTGGCAGGGGGCGTGTTCAAAGCGAACGATCTTTATACGTTTCTGACGCGCGTAGAGTTTCTCATCATTGCGGCCTCGGCAGTGGACAGGACGCACAAGGTAGGCGGCGCTATTTTGGGGAGCGACGTCTATGCGGATGAGATCAAGGCGATCCGTGCAGGTGGGTCCGCGCCGCTTCCGCTCTCATCAAAGAACAGCCGCATCCTCAACATCTACTTCAATACGTGCAAATCGATCGGCCTACTCGATGACGGCTCGTCTGCTGACGGCATCCTCTATCGTCTGACCGAACGCGGCAAAGCCATTTTCGAGGCAAGGACGAAATCTCTCGAAGACCCCGCGCTTGGCCGCGTGGACGGAACGGGCACTACGCCTGCTATTTCTGCTTCAACAACCTTTGCGAGAGCTACGGCAAGTCCATCAAGCGCGACAAGATCGAAGGGGAATTCAAAGCCCTGCTCGAAACGCTTTCACCTTCCCCTGCGCTGGTGGGCATCGCCGCCAATATGTTTGAGCGTGGGTGGGAGGCGCGTCGGAAAAACGTTGCTGGGCGCTTGGACGATCTGCGCCTCCAGCTGAAGGACACTGAGCGGCAGATTGAAGCTCTTCTCGATCGTGTGGTTGAAGCAAAGACGCAGCTTGTTGCTCACGCGCTCGAAGAGCGCATCGAAAAGCTCAACAAAGAGAAGTTGGTGCTGGCTGAAAAGATCGCGCGCTGCGCAAAACCGCTGAAGCGTTTTGACCCGTCACTTAGAACCGCTCTGACGTTCCTCGCAAGCCTTGTAAACTTTGGAGTTTGGAAGGCATTGCGTGAAAGCGGGCGGTGCTGAAGCCGGCTTTTGCAGGCCGCCTGCAACAGGCGCGAATGAGGCGTTTAGAACCGCAGATTTAGCCATGCCTTTCATGGCATTGGCTGACTGTTCGGCGGGTGGAAAGGGAATGGTGGGCGATGTAGGGATTGAACCTACGACCCCGCCCGTGTGAAGGGCGTGCTCTCCCGCTGAGCTAATCGCCCGGGACCGCTCTTGCGAGCAGAGACGGGGTTCATAGGCGCGGCGGGCTTCAGGCGTCAAGTTGCGGCGGAAAACCCGCCGGCAGGGCCTGCTGCATCGTTGCGCCCCAGGCCCCTGACGGCCACGAAATTCTCATTACATCAAGGTCATGCCGGCTGAATCGGGCGTCCTGTCGGGCTTGTGATCCCTGACCTTGCCTTACCGTAAGGGATTGTCCTCGACATCTGCCGCCCGTTCTAGGAAACCTGTCACCCAAGCGGGTGGACGAAAACATCCCAGAACAGAAACGACGGCGGAGGAGAGACGTATGGGCATTTTTTCGCCCAGCAAGATCACGACCATGGAAGAGGCGCGCAAGCACCGCACCTATGCCCTCGTAATCCTGATGCTGGTCTATGCCTTCAACTTCATCGACCGCCGCATCCTCACCATTCTCCAGACGCCGATCAAGGAAGAGTTCAACCTCTCAGACGGCCAGCTCGGCCTGCTCACCGGCTTCCTGTTCGCGCTGGTCTACACGATCATCGGCATCCCGGTCGCCCGCATCGCCGATTCGACCAACCGCAAGACCGTCATCACCGTCTCGCTCACCATCTGGTCGGGCTTCACCGCCCTCTCCGGCCTGGTGATGAACTACTGGCAGCTCGGCCTCGCCCGCATGGGCGTCGGCGTCGGTGAAGCTGGCGGCAGCCCGCCGGCCCACGCCATCGTCTCGGATCTCTACGAGCCCCACAAGCGCGCCCGCGCCCTGGCGATCTATTCGTCCGGCATCTACATCGGCACGCTGCTCGGCAACGTTGGCGGCGGCTGGCTGTCGGAAGCCTTCGACTGGCGCGTCGCCTTCATGGTCGTCGGCCTGCCCGGCGTCGCGCTCGCCATCCTGATGCAGCTCACGATGCGCGAACCGATACGCGGCCTCTCGGGTCTGACGCCGTCCAAGGAAAAAGTCACGTTCCTCCAGTCGTTCAAACACCTCTGGGGCCTGAAGTCGTTCCGCTACTTCTCGATCGCCACCGGCGCCGGCACCTTCGTCACCTATGGCGTGGGCGACTGGATGGTGCCTTTCATGGAACGCTCCTACGGCATGAACCGCGCCGAGATCGGCTTCACCTACGGCATGATCGCCGGCATCGCGGGCGCCATCGGCACCATCGGCGGCGGCATGTTCGCCGACTGGCTGGGCAAGCGTGACAAGCGCTGGCAGCTCTGGGTTCCCATGTGGGGCAAGGTCATCGGCGGTCCGATCTTCATCGCCGGCCTGCTCAGCCATGAACCAGCCGTTGCGCTCACCTGCTATGGCTTCGGCCTCGTTCTCGCCGCCGCCTATCTCGGGCCTTCACTCGCCGTCACCCACTCGCTGGTGCCGGCCGGCATGCGCGCCATGTCGTCGGCGGTTCTGTTCCTGATCCTCAACCTGATCGGCCTCGGCCTCGGCCCGTGGCTCGTCGGCCAGCTCAGCGACTTCCTGAACGACGCGGCGGCCTGCAACTTCTCCGACGCCGCCGTCCAGCTCGCCAAGGCCTGCCCGCGCACCGAGGATATCTATGCGGCGCTCAAGGAAGCGGGTCTCACCACCGCCAAGACGCTCAACTCGACCGACATGTCGGCTGCCTACGCTGGCGGCTACCAGATCGGCGATCTGGCGGCCGAGGGCGGCCTCCACGGCAAGATGGTCTACACGTTCGGACAGGCCTTCCCGCAGATCGCGCAGATCGGCGTCGGCCGCGATGCGCTGCGTTGGGCCATGATCGCCTGCGTGATCATCGCCTACCCGCTCTCGATCCTCTGGCACCTGGGCGCGCAAGCGCTGCCGAAGCCCGAGCCCAAAGGCCCCGCCGCCACCGAGGAAGCCCTCACCCGCGGCGACCCCACCAAGGTCTAGGCTCCGGTCTCTGTCACCCTCGCGGGCCGCCCCAAAGGGCGGCCCGTTCTGCTTTCAGCTGCCGGCCAGCCGTGAATTTTGCTCCGCGACAGCACGCAACGGCAGGCCCCGCCAGGGCGTTATCGGCGCCGGGAGTTGCGCCTCCGCGCCAGGCCGGGTCACATGCTGCAATCGGGTCGCTGGCGGCCCAAAGCCGATGCAGGCCAGAAGCCCATGCAGGCCAACAAGCAATGCTGGAGAGTGCAATGACCGGACTCGTGAAACGCATCGCGGCGCTGGCGCTCTACGGCGCGATGCTGACTGGATGCGCCTCAACGGGCGCGGGCCATGGCGCCCACCCCGATGTGTCGCAGCTCGTGTTCATCGGCGACAGCAATCTCGACATTGGCCGCGCGCTCACCGAACTCGACGCCAACCTCCAGGATGGGAAGGTCGCGCCGCCCAACACAGTGGGCAAGCGCTATTCGAACGCTGCGATCCTCCCGGAATTCCTGAGCGAGCGGCTGGGCCTGAAACAGGTGAACTATGCGTGGGGCGGGGCAACGTCAGGCATGACGAACATCGTGGCGCGCAGCGCGAACGATGTGCGCGAGACGGGAACCCTGGCGCAAATGATCGAGGTCGAAGCGGCTCTGGCTGGCAGGCCCGCCGATCCGCATGCCCTCTACATGGTGATGGCGGGCTCAAACGATCTCGCCGCCGTCGACAAGAGCGACCAGGCCGCAATTGATGCAGCCATCATGGGCGTGCTCGCCAACCTGCGCTCCGTTGTGACGAAGCTCGATGCGCTGGGGGCGGGCTTCATCGTGGTCGGCACGCGCACGCCGCGCCCGATCCTGTCCACCCATGATCGCGCCACTGAAGAACCAGACGCCGATGCAAGGAACGACGCCGCTGGCCGTCAGCTGAACATCGCCGTCCGCCAGCTTGTGTCGGATCTCGATGCCCAGCTGGGCGCAGATGTGGAGGTCTACGATTTCTACGCCGACATCCGCGACGTGGTCGAACACGCCGAGGCCTACGGCTTCTCGCCCTACGCCTCGGACCCTGCGAACTACTGCACCGCCAAAGGCCGGACGGACTGCAGCGGCCTGATCAACTACGACGCCGCTCACAAGACCTCGGCCGTGCACGCCATTCTGGCGGACAGGTTCATCAAGCGGTTCGGGCTGGCGCGGCAGTGAACCTGGCGGAGCGAGGCGGCCTTCACAAGCTGAGCTGCGATACTACGCACGGCACGCCCTGAACCCTCAGTCCCGCGCCTCCGGCGGTCGCGGCTTGCGCCACATCGCTTCCAGCACCGGCGCGCCTGGACCCGGTTCGAACAGCTTCACCCGCTCGAAGCCCCGCGATCGGTAGAAGCCCGTATTCGCCGGGTTCGAGTTTTCCAGATAGCAGGGCAGCCCCGCCCGGTCCGCCGCATCCAGCACCGGCGCCATCAGCTGCTTGCCCAGCCCCTTGCCGCGCGCCGCCTTCCGCGTGCCGACCGTGAACAGATACATGTGCGGCTCTTTCGGATGCTCGCGCGCCATTGCATCGCTGGCGCCCAGTCCGCGCTTGACCGCCCCCTTCGTTCCCTTGCCCATGATCGACGCCACCAGCTGCACCAGCGACAGCAAAGGCAGCTCGCGATCGGCAGATGAATGGCACCACATCGTCGCGCCCGCATCACCAATCAGGTGGCACATCCCGCGCGGAAGATAGACGTTGCGCGCCAGTCTGCTGAACACCGGAGGCATTGCCGCCGCATTGCCGAATATCCAGAGGTTCACCGGATCCTCGGCAAACGCTTCGGCCGTGATGGCGCCCAGCTGCCGCCAGTCCTCACGGCCGGCTGCCCGCACCCCATCCGGCAATCTGACCTCCAGCGTCATGTCGCGCCCCCCGGATTGCAGCTATGTTTCACCTTGCAGGACATGCTGATTGCTTTCCCCCAGCTCCGCTGCGCGGCAGCGGGCGTCTGCGCCTCACTCCTCGATGGCGGCGTAGACCAGCTGCTGCAGCTGCGGGCGGATCGGATAGGAGCCTGACGGCATCAGTTGCGTCATCTGGATCGCGATCAGGTCTTCGGCCGGATCGATCCAGAAGAAGGTCGACGCCATCCCGCCCCACGAGAATGTGCCAACCGATCCTGGCTGCGTCGTCGCGATCACGTCAGTCGTCACCGCCCAGCCAAGCCCGAAGCCCGAGCCGTCCATCCGCGTTTCCGAAAACGTCTTGTCGCCCATCTGCGCAATCGTCTTGCCGCCCGGCAGGTGGTTCATGGTCATGAACTCAAGCGTCTTGGGGCTCAGCAGCCGCACACCGTCCAGCTCGCCGCCCTGCGCCAGCATCAGGCAGAACCTGTAGTAGTCGCCGATCGTCGACGCGAGGCCGCCGCCGCCCGAAAACACGTTGGGGACTTTCGCGTACGCGCTGCCCTTGCCTGCCGGATCGTTCTGGATGATCTGGCCGTTCAGCGGATTGCGCCAGTAGCAGGCCATCAGCCGGTCGATCTTGTCCTCCGGCACATGGAAGCCGGTGTCCACCATCCCCAGCGGCCCGAAGATGCGCGTCTGGAAGAACTGGTCCAGCGCCATGCCGGAGGCCACTTCAACCACCCGTCCCAGCACATCGGTCGCGTTCGAATAGTTCCATTTGTCGCCCGGCGAGAACACGAGCGGCGCCTGCGCCAGCGCTTCGCAGAAGGATTTGAGATCGCCCTTCCATCCCGAATACTCGAGCCCCTTGGCGCGGTAGATGGCGTCCACCACCCCCTGCTGCAGGAAGGCATAAGTGATGCCCGAGGTATGCAGGAACAGGTCCCGCACCATGATCGGACGATGCGGCCTGGTCAGGACCGGAGCCTCCGCTGTCCCGCCGGACAGGACCTGCACATCGCCAAATTCGGGGATGTAGCGCGAGACTTCATGGTCCAGCCGCAGCAACCCTTCCTCGAACAGCATCATCGCTGCGACCGAGGCAATAGGCTTGGTCATCGAATAGATGCGATAGATCGTGTTCTCGTCGATCCTCGTCTTGCCGCCCATCTCGGTGGCGCCCTGGAATGACAGGTGAGCAACCTGCCCGCCCCGCGCCACCAGCACGGCGCAGCACGGCAGCTTCTGCTGCTCGATGTAGGGCTTGAAGAAGGCCGGTATCCGCGCCAGCCGCTCGGCGCTCAGGCCAGCTTCCGAAGGGTCCACCACGTCGATCGCCATCGTCTTCTCCACATCAACAACCCGCTCAGCTTTACCCACGCAGGTCCGGGCTGGCTAGGCGGAGGAATGACGCGGCGCGAACCTGGGCGCTGGAAACGCTACCCCCTAAACGAAACGGCCCCCGGACCTTGCGATCCGGGGGCAGTCTCTCGGGGTTATCGGACCCTAGAATTCCTTCTTGAGGCCGATCTTGTAGGTCCGTCCCAGCGCGTTTCCGATGAACGGATCGTAGCTGTACTGCTGCTGCGTGAACGGCGGATCTTCATCCGTCACGTTGTCGATCGCGAAGCTCACCACGAAGTTCTCGTCCCACGGCAGCGTGTAGTTGTAATAGAGGTTGTGGGTCACGAAATCGTCGATCTGCTTGTACTGCGCCGGGGTGGCGGAGCGGTCGTCCTCCACACCCTGGATGAAGCGATAGACGTAACGCACGTTATGATTGCCATTCGCGTAGTTGACCGTCGCGTTCGACCGCCACTCGGAGACAAGGTCTCCATCGCGGGAGTAGTTCGCATAGCCAAGCGCATCGACTTTCGGCGACAGGGTGACGCCGTTCAAGTCGAAGGCGGCAACCTCGTACTCCAGCACGTTGGTGCCCTGGAAGCCGAGCGAGAGCTCGCCGCCAAGCGCATCGAACGAGTAGGTCGCGTCGATATCAACGCCCGACGTTGTCGCGCCCGGTCCGTTGCCACGCACCGAGCGGATGCTGGTAACGTCCTGTCCGATCGTCACGCCCTGCGCGCAGCCCGCCGCGCCCTGACCGTTGATGAAGGTCAGGCGCCCGATGAGAGCTGCCGAGCAGTTGATGAAACCAGAAGCGCTTGGGGTCCCGACGAACGTCGTGTTGAGGATCTGGTTGTGGCTGACGGTCTTGATCTCGTCCTTGATCTCGAAGTTGAAGTAGTCGAACGACATCCGGAGCCTGCCATTGAGCGGCAGACCATCGTCGAAGTTGAAGATCGCGCCGAGGTTCATCACTTCGGCCGTTTCCGGCTTGAGGCCCCCCAGCGTTTCCGTTTCAACGCGCAGGTACTTGTTGCCTGCGTTGTTGATCAGGGAAAGGCCGGCCGAGATGCTGCCCGGCGTTGTGTTGGGCGGCGTTGCATAGTTGGTGCCGAACGAGCCGCGGATCGCGAGCCAGTTGAACGGATCCCATTTGCCGGCGACCTTGTAGACGGTCGCGCCGAGGCCCGCGCGCGGGAACTCCTCGCGACGAACGGCCAGCTGGAAGCCCAGGTTGTCGAGAACCGGAACCTGCATCTCGCCGAAGTAGGAGTATTGCTGCTGGTCCGACTTGTTCGCGTTGTTGGACGCGAAGAACCAGTAGGGCGACTGGCCGGTCGGCGCGCAGCCAGCCTGACCCGGGCGCTGCCCGGGCCATGCGCAGGGGAATTCCTGCGGATCGAGATAGGGGCCAAAGTTCTGGTCCCTGCTTTCGGCCTGACGCCATTGCGCGCCAGCCGCCCAGGCAACCATGCCGCCCGGGAGCGTCAGCGGCGTGCCGCCGGAAACCAGCGCGTCGATGGTCAGTTCGCTGTTCTGGTCTTCAATCTGCCGCTCGTCATAGAGCCAGGCGGCAAGGTCCGCGGGCACTTCGTTGCCCGCAACATAACGCGGGTTCGGCGTGCCGAAAGCGCCGTTGGCGGCGTAACTCGAGGCGAACGGGTTGATGTACTGGCAGCCGTTCTTGCCGGCCTGCGCCGGGTTCTGCGTGCCAACCGTGGCGTAGAAGGCTTCCACCCACGCCCGGTTTTCCGCGGCCGTCACGACGCCGTTGCCGTTGGTGTCGGCCACGATGTTGAAGTTGTCCGGCACAAGGTCAGGCGCGTTGCAGTTTGGACCACCGAAGCCGTTGAGAGCCTGCTGGTACTTGTATCCCACGATGTCCGGCAGCGTGCTGTCGGTGGTCGAGAGGTTGTAGGTGACCGACCCCTTCCAGGTATCGAGCCAATCACCGGCCCAGTCGCCGAACTCGCCTTCAAGAACGGCCGCCGCGTTCCAGTGTTCAAGCTGGGTGGTCGGCGTCGTGCCTTCGCCTGGACCCCATGCAGGGTTGCCGCCCGGCCCGAACCCGATCGTCAGGAACTGGTCCGCATGGTCGATCAGTCCAAGAACCAACGGGTTGATCTGTGCTGCGTTCTGCGTGAGGAACGTGTTGAAGTAAGGGTTGGCGCGCGGGATGCGATATTCGAACGCGGTGCCGCTGCCGGGGCCCGGACCAACGTTGGTCTGGTAGGAGGCCACGGTGCCGATGCTGTTTGCATCCGACTTGCCGTAGGACAGCGACGCGAAGAAGCGTGTCGAATCGTCAAGGTCGGCCGTGAACTGACCGTAGAGCCGCACCTGATCGACTTCTTCCACCAGATTGTAGGTGTGGATGGCGTAGTTCCACCAGCAGGTCGGCAGGCCGCTGATCGGGATCACCTGACCCTGAACAGGGCCGGTGCCGTTCTGGCATTCCGAGGTGGTGAAATCCGTCACGGGGGTGTTGAGGGTTGTGCCCGTCGCGGATTGCAGCAGGTAGGTGCCATAGGTGTTGTACGGCGCCCATGGCGTGGGGTTTTCAGCGTACGAACGAACCGCCCAGTCGCGCTCGAGGATCGGCAGTTCCGAGCGATGCGAATATTCGGCCGAGAACATGAGGTTCGACTGGTCGAAGTTCTTGCCCCACAGCAGGCCGGCGCTCCAGTCGCCGTCGGATCCAGAGACAGCACGGTAGTCGCCCTGAACCATCAGGCCGTCATAGTTGTCGCGGGTGATGAAGTTGACCACGCCGCCGGTAGCGTCCGCGCCGTAGATCACCGCGCCGCCGTCCTTCAGGATCTCCGTGCGCGACAGTGCGATGGAGGGGATCTGGTTGGTGTTGATCGTGAAGCGGCGACCGTTGAAGATCGTCAGCGTGCGGCCGCCCCCGAGGCCGCGCAGGTTGAGCGTGGAGGCGCCGATGCCGCCATAGCCGGCCTGGAACTGGTTCGTCTCACCGACTGTCGAGCCGACAACGCTCAGCGTCTTGATGAAGTCCATCGTCGACTGGTTGCCGGACTTGAAATTTTCTTCGGCCGTATAAACCTCGACAGGAAGGGCCGCCGACTCGGCGGCGCCCGCAATGTTCGATCCGGTGACGACGACGCGTTCAACCTTGCATTGGGCTCCTGTCTGGACGCCCGGCGTCTGTGGATCGCAATCCTCGACGGCTGGAATCTGATCCGGCCCCGAAGTCGCCGGCGTCTGTTGTGCGTTGGCGGTTGTGTATCCAGACAAGCCAAGCAGCAAAGCGAGCGCGGACGCGCTCCTCAGTGCACGTAGTGCCATGATGTTTCTCTCCCCTGTGTCGCTCTGTCGGCGACGTATTTTGAACGGTGACCTTCCCCGCTCCAGGTCAGCTAAGGGCAATTGGAACAGGGTGACAATACCGGCTGCGCGGCTTGTTTCTTGCGGCGCCGCAGTAGGCGATTCAATGTTGCACGCGCGTTCGCGTTGGTGATCATCTCATGCCGCGACGGAAGTTTCAGAGCATCGTTACGGCAAGCAGGGGGGAAGAAATGGGGAGTGACGTAGCGCGTACAGGAGTGCGGGGACGGGCAACTCAGGCGAGACGCAAGAACGTCGAACGTTCCGCTACGACACGTCGCCAGATCCTCGAGGCGACAATTCTATGTCTTCAGCGGAGCGGCTATGGCGCTGTAACAAACATTCGTGTTGCTGAAGCTGCGAAGGTAAGTCGCGGCGCGATGATGCACCATTTCCCGACTCGCCAGGCGCTTCTCGTCGCAACGGTCGAGTACGCCTACAACAAGCTCCGTGACTATCGCGTGCACCAGCTCAACACGTTCAAACCGGGCCTCGCCCGCTACCGCGCCCTGATCGATCTCGCGTGGGAAACCGCACAGACGCCAGAGGGCATGGCGGTCAACGAAGTGCGTTCAGGCTCGCGAAGCGATCCCGAGATTGCAATGGCGGTGACGTCAATCATGACGCAGGTGGCCGACGACTACGCCCGCATGGTCGGCCGCCATGTGCGTGAAGCGGGCCTCACGCCGAGCGTCGAAATCCAGGGGCTGACCGCCACAACCGCCATGTCGGTTCGCTCGCTGGCGATCAATTGCTTCACCTATCCCCGCAGCAGCATCGTCAATTCAGTGCTCGCCACGCTGAAAGAGGCCCGCGAAAACATCATCGCCCGTCAGCTCGGCGAAAGCGCCCGTCTGAAGCCCGCCAGGCCAGAGGCAAAACGCGCGCCATCACGCCCGGCTCGCAAGACCTGAGCCTTTCGTGCGAAGGGCTCAGGCCGTCTTCTGCTCGGCCAGCTTCAGCTCGGCGATCATCGCCTTGCGCATCTCGAATTTCTGGATCTTGCCGGTCACTGTCATCGGGAACGTCTCAACAAAGCGGATGTAGCGCGGCACCTTGTAGTGCGCGATCTGGCCTTTGCAGAAATCGATGATCTCGGCGTCGCTCGCCGTCTCGCCGCTGCGCAGCTTGATCCAGGCGCAGATTTCCTCGCCGAACTTCGGATCGGGTACGCCGACAACCTGCACATCCTCGACCTTGGGGTGACGGAACAGGTATTCCTCGATCTCGCGCGGATAGACGTTCTCGCCGCCGCGTATCACCATGTCCTTGATGCGGCCAACAATGTTGCAATAGCCATCATCGTCGATTGTCGCCAGATCGCCGGTGTGCATCCAGCCGTCTGCGTCGACGGCCTCCGCTGTCTTCTCCCGATCATTCCAGTAACCGATCATCACGGAGTATCCGCGCGTGCACAGTTCGCCCGCCTGCCCGCGCGGCGCGATGGCGCCGTCCGCATCCACAATCTTCACCTCAAGATGCGGCTGCACGCGGCCGACGGTCGAGACACGCCGGTCCAGCGGATCATCCACCGCCGTCTGGAAGCTCACGGGGCTCGTTTCCGTCATGCCATAGCCGATACCAACCTCGCGCATATGCATCCGGTCGATCACCTTGCGCATCACCTCGATCGGACAAGGCGATCCCGCCATTACGCCGGTCCGCAGCGATGACAGGTCGAACGTCGCAAATTCCGGGCTCTCCAGCTCGCCAATGAACATGGTCGGAACGCCGTGCAGTCCCGTGCAGCGCTCGGCCTCCACCGTCTTCAGCACTGCCAGCGCATCGAACCCTTCGGATGGGTAGACCATTGTCGCCCCATGCGCGAGGCACGCCAGATTGCCCATCACCATGCCGAAGCAGTGATACAGCGGCACTGGAATGCAAAGCCGGTCGCCCGGTTTCAGACCCATCCCCTCGCCAACAAAGAAGGCGTTGTTGAGGATGTTGCGATGCGACAGCGTCGCTCCCTTCGGCAGGCCTGTCGTGCCGCTGGTGAACTGGATGTTGATCGCCTGGTTGCGGTCCAGCGTCTCGGCAATGCGCTCGAGCTTCTGCCTGTCCTTGCCGCTCGCCCGGAACGGCAGTTCGTCAAACCCGATCCAGCCCGGCCGCGTCCTGCCGCCAACCTGCACCACCGCGCGCAGATCCGGCGCTTTCGCCGCGCGCAACTCACCCGGTTTCGAGGTCGCAATCTCCGGCGCCAGCGTCTCCATCATCACGGCGTATTCGCTGGTCTTGAAACGTTCGGCCGCCACCAGCACTTTCACGCCCACCTTGTTCAGCGTGTATTCGATCTCCGACAGACGATACGCCGGGTTGATGTTCACCTGGATCAGCCCGGCCTGGGCCGTCGCAAACTGAACCAGCGTCCATTCCGCGCAATTGGGCGCCCAGACGCCCACGCGGTCCCCCGCTTCCAGCCCCAGCGACAGCAACCCCGCCGCCAGCGCATCGACGCGCTGTCCAAACTCGGCCCAGGTCCAGCGTATGCCCTGATGCACGGAGACCAGCGCTTCGCCCTTCGGCCACTTCTTCACCGCCCGCGCCAGCGCCTCGCCGATCGTGTACTCGATCAGCGCCGGCTCGGTTGCGCCGCGCACCAGAGAGAGCTGCTCCGTCATCCCGCATCCTCCGTCAGCCCCGGCTGCAATCCCGCGCCAGGCCGAGCCATGTCCGCAAAGCTATCACGCCCCGCTTTTCCTGCCGCAACCCTTGCTTCGCGCATCATCGTTGCATGCGTGGTACTCTTCGGTACTATCCTGGTCTTGGCAACCGGAGCCGGCGCTTGAAAATCCTCGCCGCAATTACGCGCCGAACCGCCCTGCTCTCGGCCGCCGCCGCCGGGTGCGCCACTGCGCCAGCCAGCGGCCCGGCCGACGAGATGTTCATCAACGCCGCGACGCCCAGCGAGTCGGTTCACTCCGGCGTCGCCTCGGAGGACGGCGAACACCGCCTGACCGTTCGCCTGTGCCGCTATCCCGATCTCGGCCTTGCCTGGGTGTGGATGCACGCACGAACGCCGGAGGGTTTCTTCTCCTACGTCGATCACCTCTCGCCCTGCAGTCATGACGCGACAGCCGTTGATGGAAGCGCCGCGTCCTACTCGGATCTCAACCATACCCTCGCCTTCAGACGCAATGGACCCGTCCTGGCCCCAACGAGTGCAACAGCTTCGGGATCGGCCCGCGCCTGGCGCTGCGCACAATCGCGTTTTGGCGCAGGCGCGCACCAGCTGGATTTTTCAATCGCCTTCTCGCCGGCCCGTCTCTACTCCGGCCTCAACGCCGGCCGGACAGAAGTCTTCGGACGGTCCAGAGCCACACTGACGATTTCCGGCAAAACACTTGAAATCGAAGGCCCCGCGCAATTTCATGAACAGCGCCAATCGACCCCGCGTTTCACCCAGCCCTTCGCCTACTCCACATTGTGGGCGAGGGACGCCGCCTCTACGCTTCTGATCGCTCCGAAGCGCCGCGACGGCTATCTCCTGGAAGGCGCCAAGTCGACGGAAGTCGAGGATGTGCGGATGGATCCGCCTGCCGCGCTCCGCAAGATCGCGATCCGCCTTGCCGATGGCCGCATGCTGGAAGGCCGCGGCGAGGTGGTTGAGGCCTACACAATCCCGATTGCCGGAAACATCTGGCGCGGCCACATGGTGCGCGTCCAGCTCGGCGGCCGCACCTATGCCGGCCACATGAACGACTATCTCAGCGACAGCGTGCCCTACGCGGGGTGATGGCGAGGAAGCAGGAAGGGAGACACCACATGTTCCGGTTGCTCGCAGCGATCATCCTGGTGCTGGGGCTTGTGCCCGCCGCCTTCGCCCTGGACGGCAAACTCGTGCAGATGAAGGTCGCCTCGAAGAACGTTCCTGGTCCTGTCGATGTCGTGATCTACACCCCGCCCGGCTACGACCCCAAGCGCGCTGCGGCCTATCCGCTGATCATCCAGCTCCATGGCGGTGGCGGCTCAAGCGCCAACATGAGCGCGATGGCTGGCATGCTGGAGTCCGCCATCACTGATGGAAGAATTCCTGCATCAGTTTCGGTCATGCCCTCGGCGGGCCGCTCCTTCTACATGGATTATCGCGACGGGTCGCAGAAATGGGAGACATTCATCGTCGCCGATCTCATCGGCTACATGCGCTCGGGCTACAATGTGCCAGAGGGGCGGGAGGGCACGCTGATCACCGGCGTCTCGATGGGCGGCATGGGTTCGTTGCGCATCGCCCTCAAGCATCCCGATGTCTTCCAGGCCGTCGCCAGCATGGAGCCCGGCATCGAACCCGCCCTCGCCTTCGACGACATCGAGCTGCGCGACAGCTTCTGGCGTGACCAGTCGCTGTTCGAGGAGATCTACGGCAAGCCGATCGACAAGGCTTACTGGGCGGCCAACAATCCGGCGACCATCGCCTCCGGCAGTCCTGATCGCCTGAAGGGTCTCGGCATCTATCTGGAGGCCGGCGACCAGGACATGTTCTTCCTGCACCACGGCACGGAATTCATGCACCGCGTCCTGTTCGACAAAGGCGTCAGCCATGAATACAGACTGGTGAGAGGCGCCGACCATGTCGGCCCATCGATCCAGCCGCGCTTCATCTACGCCATGGAATTCTTCGGCCGCATCCTCACCCCGCCGAACTGGGTCAACGCCCAGCTCACGGCCGGGCGCGCCCGCGTCGACGGCTTCAAGAAGGCGGCCGGCTACCCCGTCATCCCGCACGACCCGGAACGGCTCCGCACCCGCTAGCCGGGTCAGTTCCGGGGTATTATCGGCAATCGCCATGTCTGGCGGCTGGTCCGGCGGTTTGAATTGGGGCGATGTGGGCAAAATCCAGTCGCCTGCGCCTGCCCGGCGCCCATTGGGCCCAAACATTCGTTCCCGTCCGGCGTTCTGACCGTGTACGCAGGTGGCGCCGCAGCGTAGCGTTGGGCGAACCCTCAGACGCGAGTCCCATGTCGATCAAGGCCAGCATCTATCACCTGACTCATTATTCCTACGACCGCCCGGTGAGTCTGGGTCCCCAGATCATCCGGCTGCGCCCCGCCCCGCATTCGCGGACCCGCGTGATCTCGCATTCGCTGAAGGTCTCCCCCGCCAATCATTTCGTGAACCACCAGCAGGACCCTTACGGGAACTGGCTGGCGCGCTTCGTCTTCCCCGATCCCGTGCGCGAACTGAAAATCGAGGTCGATCTCGTCGCCGACATGACCGTCTACAACCCGTTCGACTTCTTCGTGGAAGCCGAAGCCGAGGAATGGCCCTTCGCCTATCCGGAAGATATCGCGCCTGATCTCGCGATCTATCGCAACGCCGAGCCTGCCGGCCCGCACCTCAGGAAATTCCTCGCCGGTGTTCCGCGCGACAGGAAACGCACCGTCGATTTCGTCGTCGAACTCAACGCCCGCGTCTCGCGCGAAGTCGGCTACGTCATCCGTATGGAGCCCGGCGTCCAGACGCCGGAAGAAACCTTCACGCGCGGCACCGGCTCGTGCCGGGATTCATCGTGGCTGCTCGTCCAGTCGCTGCGTCACCTCGGCTTCGCCGCACGTTTCGTGTCGGGCTATCTGATCCAGCTGAAGCCGGACCTCATTGCGCTCGATGGCCCGGCCGGCACCGACCACGACTTCACTGACCTGCACGCCTGGTGCGAAGTCTACCTGCCCGGCGCCGGATGGATCGGTCTCGACCCCACCTCCGGCCTGCTTGCCGGCGAAAGCCACATCCCGCTGGCGGCGACGCCCCACTACCGCAACGCCGCGCCGATCTCCGGCGTCGCCAGCGCCGCCGAGGTCACCTTCAACTTCGACATGAAGGTCACCCGCGTCGCCGAACACCCGCGCATCACCAAGCCGTTCTCGGACGAATCCTGGGACGCTCTCGATACGCTGGGCCACAAGGTCGACGCTGCACTGACGGCGGGCGACGTCCGCCTCACCATGGGCGGCGAGCCCACCTTCGTCTCCATCGACGACTTCCAGTCGCCGGAATGGAACACCGAAGCTGTCGGCCCCCAGAAGCGCGATCTCGCCGACAAGATGATCCGCCGCCTGCGCGATCGCTTCGCGCCGGGCGGCTTTCTCCATTACGGCCAGGGCAAATGGTATCCGGGCGAAACCCTGCCGCGCTGGACCTTCTCGCTCTACTGGCGGCGCGATGGAAAACCGATCTGGCGCGACGCCGCCCTGATCGCTGAAGAGTCGAAAGACACCAAGGTTGACGCCGAAGACGCCGGCGCGCTGCTGCAGGCGATGGCCAACACGCTGGGGGTTGGCGCCGACATGGTGCTGCCGGCCTTCGAGGATCCCGCGCAATGGATCATCAAGGAGGGCAACCTTCCTGCCAATGTCACGCCGGAAAACTCCAGGCTGAAGGACCCCGAAGAGCGCGCGCGGCTCGCGCGGGTCTTCGAACGCGGCCTGACCAAGCCGTCCGGCTACGTCCTTCCGATCCAGCGCTGGCAGGCCAAGGCCAGCGGCAAGGGCTGGCGCTCGGAGAAATGGAAACTCCGCCGCGGTCACATCTTCCTTGTCCCCGGCGACAGCCCGGTGGGTTATCGCCTGCCCCTCGGGGGCCTGCCCCATGTGCCGCCAGACCTCTATCCGCATATCATCGTCGACGACCCGACCGAGCCCAAGCCCGACCTGCCGGATTTTGCGCCCGTCATGCCCCAGCACGCCGAACAGGCCCGCACCCGGGTCACACCGGCGGCCGCTGAGTCTGCCTCGCAGGACCGGGTCGAGCAGACGCTCGACATGACCACCGAGGCCGTCCGCACCGCCATGGCGATCGAGCCGCGCGATGGCCGCCTCTGCATCTTCATGCCCCCGGTCGAGCGTCTCGAGGATTACCTCGAGCTGGTCTCCGCTGCTGAAGCGGCGGCGCGCGAGCTTGGCCTGCCGGTCCACATCGAAGGCTACCCGCCCCCGGTCGACCCGCGCATGAACGTCATCCGCGTCGCCCCCGATCCCGGCGTCATCGAGGTCAACATCCACCCCGCCGCCAGCTGGGATGATTGCGTCGCCACAACGGAAGCGATCTACGAGGAGGCGCGCCAGTGCCGCCTCGGCGCCGACAAATTCATGATCGACGGCCGCCACACCGGCACCGGCGGCGGCAACCACGTCGTCGTCGGCGGCGCCACCACCCTCGACAGTCCATTCCTCCGTCGGCCCGATCTTTTGCGCAGCCTTATCCTGCACTGGCAGCGTCACCCCTCGCTGTCCTATCTCTTCTCCGGCCTGTTCATCGGCCCTACCAGCCAGGCGCCGCGCATCGACGAAGCGCGACACGACACGCTCTACGAACTCGAGATTGCACTGTCGCAGATCCCCGCGCCAGGCGAAGGCGCTGCACCGCGGCCCTGGCTGCTGGATCGCCTGCTGCGCAACAGCCTGATCGACGTCACCGGCAACACGCACCGCTCCGAAATCTGCATCGACAAACTCTACTCACCTGACGGCCCTACCGGCCGCCTCGGCCTGGTCGAATTCCGCGGCTTCGAGATGCCGCCAGATCCCCGCATGAGCCTCGCGCAGCAAGTCCTCATCCGCGCCATCATCGCGCGCTTCTGGAACAAGCCGGCCAGCGGCGAACTCGTACGCTGGGGCACAAGCCTGCACGACCGTTTCATGCTCCCACATTTCATCTGGCAGGATTTCCTGGAAGTGCTCCGCGATCTTGGCGAACACGGCTTCGACCTGCGGCCGGAATGGTATGAGGCGCAGGCCGAGTTCCGCTTCCCGTTCTGCGGCGAAGTCGATCAGGACGGTGTTCATCTCGAAGTCCGGCAGGCGCTGGAACCCTGGCATGTGCTGGGCGAAACCGGCGCCATCGGCGGCACCGTTCGCTATACCGACAGCTCTGCTGAACGCCTGCAGGTGAAACTCACCGCCGCCGACGCCAACCGCTACGAAGTGACCTGCAACAAGCGCCTCGTGCCGTTGCAGGCGACCAGCCAGATCGGTGTTCAGGTTGCTGGCGTCCGCTACAAGGCGTGGAAGCCGTCGATGTCGCTCCACCCCAACATCCCGGTTCACACCCCGCTGACGCTGGACATCTACGACAGGACCACCGGCAAGGCGGTCGGCGGCTGCGTCTACCACGTCGCTCACCCGGGCGGGCGCAACTACGAGACTTTCCCTGTGAATGGCAACGAGGCCGAGGCGCGGCGCCTTGCGCGGTTCGAGCCCCATGGACATACACCGGGAATGTATCGACCCTCCCCGGAACGGCCGCATCGAGACTTCCCGATGACGCTTGATCTGAGGCGGCCGCCCGGAATCTGAAGCCTGCAGGAATCTGAACCCCGTGTCCGTGCAGAACCCGTCACAGGCCGACTTCTCCGCGAACCTGATCGCGGACTACTTCCCGCCGGCTGGCGTGTCGGACGAACTCATGGATGAAGCCGGCCAGATCCGGCCGGTGTGGCGCCAGTTCGTCCGCTACCTGTCCCATATGCCGCCCGACGAGATCGCCCAGCGCTTCGCGCGCGGGGACCAGTATCTGCGCGATGCCGGCGTCTTCTATCGGCAGTATGGCGATGTCGGACCGGCCGAGCGCGACTGGCCCCTCAGCCATATTCCGGTGCTGATCCACGAGAGCGAGTGGAAACAGATCGCCGCAGGCCTTGCCGAGCGCGCTGACCTTCTCGAATCCGTCGCCGCCGATCTCTACGGCCCCAACAAGCTCGTCGCTGATGGCTTCCTCCCCGCCTCGCTGATCGCGTCCAACCCTGAATGGCTGCGTCCGCTGGTGGGCATCCGGCCGCGCAACGGGCACTTCCTCAACTTCGTGGCGTTCGAAGTCGGCCGCGGCCCCGATGGCAAATGGTGGGTGCTGGGCGATCGCACACAGGCTCCCTCCGGCGCCGGCTTCGCGCTGGAAAACCGCGTCGCCACCGCCCGCGTCTTTGCGGACTTCTACGCCGACGCCCATGTCCATCGTCTCGCCGGATTCTTCCGCGCCTTCCGGGATGCCATGCTGGCCATGCGCTCCGAAGCTGACAGCCGCGTCGGCGTGCTGACGCCCGGCCGCCTCAACGACACGTATTTCGAGCATGCCTACATCGCCCGCTATCTCGGCTTCATGTTGCTCGAAGGCGAGGATCTCACCGTCGAGAACGGCCAGGTCATGGTCCGCACAGTTGCGGGCCTCTCGCCCGTCAGCGTCCTCTGGCGCCGCGTCGACTCCTCCTACGTCGACCCCCTCGAACTGGACGAAAACTCCCAGCTCGGCACGCCCGGTCTGGTCGACGCCATCCGCCAGGGCCAGCTGACGATGGTCAATGCGCTGGGTGTCGGCGTCCTTGAAACGCGTGCGCTGCTCGCCTTCCTGCCGCGCATCTGCAAGGCGTTGCGGGCCAAGCCGCTGGCCTTGCCCAACATCGCCACCTGGTGGTGCGGCCAGCCGGAGGCGCGCGAACACGTCCGCGCCCATGCCGAACGCATGATGATCGGCTCGGCGCTCTCCACGCGGCTGCCTTTCGATGTGGACGGCACCACTGTGCTTGGCTCCCGCCTGCAAAGCGAACCCGGCGGCGTTGTCGACGTGCTGTTCGAGGCCGAAGCACCGCGCCTCGTCGGCCAGGAAGCCGTCACGCTGTCCACAACGCCCGTCTGGGTCGACGGCAAGCTTCAGCCACGCCCCATCAGCCTCCGCCTCTTCCTCGCCCGCACGCAGGATGGCTGGCGCATGATGCCCGGCGGCTATGCCCGTATCGGCCGCACGCAGGATGCAACCGCCATCGCCATGCAGCGTGGCGGCTCGGTGGCCGATGTCTGGGTGGTCAGCGACAGCCCCGTCGATACCTCGCGCATGCTGCCGCCGTCATCGTCGTCGGTCCTGCGCGCCGAACAGTATGCGCTGCCCAGCCGCGCGGCGGACAATCTCTACTGGATGGGCCGCTATGTGGAGCGCGCCGAAGGCATCATGCGCCTGCTGCGCGCCTATCACCGCCGCCTGGCCGAAGGCGCCGGGCCGGAAACGACGCTCCTCAAGTATGCGCGCAGACATCTGAAAACCTACGGCGTCGACCCCTCGGTCGGCGTCCCCGAGCCGCTGCTTGATACGCTCGCGTCCGCCATCTCCAGCGCCAGCCGCGTGCGCGACCGGTTCTCCTCCGATGGCTGGATGGCGCTGAACGATCTCGCCAAAAGTGCGCGCCGCATGTCATCCAAGGTCGCGCCCGGCGATGACGCGGCCATGGCGATGAGCCCGCTGCTGCGCAAGATCACCGGCTTCTCGGGGCTCGTGCATGACAACATGTATCGCTCGATGGGCTGGCGCTTCCTGGGCATCGGCCGCTCGCTGGAACGCGCGACGGCGATGGCCACGGCGCTCGCACACTTCGCAGATCCCAAGGCGCCCGAAGGCGGCCTCGATCTCGTCGTCGAACTCGGCGACAGCGAACTCTCGCACCGCCAGCGCTACGCCGTCGCCACCAGCCGGCAGACCGTGGTCGATCTCCTCGCCTGCGATGGCATGAACCCGCGCTCCATCCTGCAGAACCTCACCGAGATCCGGGATCACGCCGCCCTGCTGCCGGGCGCCGCCCAGGGCCAGATGACCCAGCTTTCGCGCGCCGTGCTCAAACTGCACACCTCGCTCAGTGTACGCAGCGCTGAGGCGCTCGATTCTGCCGCGCTGCTCCAGATCGCCGACGAACTGCGCGCGCTGTCGAACCTGCTGTCATCAGCCTATCTCAGCTAGGCTGGCGCGCATGCAGTACGACATTGTCCTCAATCTCACACAGCGCTACGCCAGCGCCGCAACCGGCGGGCGCCACGTGTTGTGTCTCGCCCCCGCCGATCTGCCCGGCTCTCAACGCACCATCACCACGCTGATCGATATCTCGCCGCGGCCGGACGAGCGTATCGTCCGCACTGACTTCTTCGGCAACACGCTCACCGAAATCGCGTTCCGCCAGCCGCACGCCGACATCCAGATCAAGGTGCGCGCCCGCGTGGACCGCCGCTCCTCTCCTCCGGGACTGGACATTTCCCCGCCTTTCAAACGCCTTGCGCAGGATCTCGCCGTCCTGCGCACGCTTGATCGCGCCTCGCCTCACCACTTTCTCGGACCGTCCGTCCGCGTCGCGCCCGAACCACTCACCAAGGCCTACGCGCTCGCCGCGATCGGCGCTCCCGGATCGACGCTGCAGGCCGTAAAGGCCATTGGTCTCGCACTCAATCGGGATATGAGGTTCGACGCCAAGGCCACGACAGTTGATACGCCTTTCCAGGAAGCCTTTGCCCAGCGCCATGGCGTCTGCCAGGATTTCACGCACATCATGATCGCCTGCCTGCGGGGCGTCGGCATCCCGGCCGGCTATGTCAGCGGCTACCTGCGCACGCGCCCGCCGCCGGGCCAGAAGCGTCTCGCAGGCGCCGATTCCATGCACGCATGGGTGCGGGCCTGGTGCGGCGCCGACATGGGCTGGGTGGAGTTCGACCCGACAAACGCTGTTCTGGTCGGCGATGATCACGTCGTGATCGGCTATGGCCGGGATTATTCGGACGTCGCGCCCGTGCGCGGCGTCCTGCGCACTGCAGGCAGGCAGTCCAGCGATCACACGGTCGACGTGATCGCGCTCGATCAGGACGCCTAGACTGTCGCCGAGATCTCGGTGATCAATCGGTGCATCCACGCAAGCGCCGGATCCGCCAGGCGTTCGCGCAGGCAGATCAGGTTCACCTTCACTTCAGGCGACGTGTAGGGCGGACGCAGCATGCTCAGGAAGCCGCTCTGCGCCGATAGCATCGCCAGTCGGCGCGGGATCAGCGCCGTCATGTCCGAGCGCCGCACAATCGCCAGCGCCGAGTAGGTATCTGGCACGGTCACGCCGATACGGCGTTCCAGCCCCTTCCATGCAAGTTCCGCCTCGAATGTGCCCTGGTCCTCCCAGCTGGACCGCATGACGACCCGCGAGGCCATCCGCCCGGTGCGGTCCAGGTGCGGCCGCCGGATAGCAACATGAGGCGTCGACACCAGCCGTTCCAGCGTGACGCGTCCACGTGTCAGCGGATGGTCAGCCCGCACCACCCAGACCAGCGTCTCGGGGATGAGATGTTCGACATGCAGCCGCTCTGGTCCGCCATCGATGCCGCCGATGGCGAAGTCTACACGATGGGAATCGAACTCCTCCAGCACATCACCGGACGTTTCAACGACCACCAGCTGCGCGTTCGGAGCCTCGACCGCCATGCGCGATACCAGGGTCGGAAGAAGGACGGCCGCCGCGTATGGACCAGCCATCAGCGTAAACCTGCGCTCGGCTGTCAGCGGGTCGAAACCCTTCGGCGCGATGGCGCCCTGCAACTGCGCCAGGGCGGCGTGGATGCGCGCCGCAAGCTCGGTCGCCCGCGTGGTCGGCCGCACGCCGCGCGCCGTCCGAACGAACAATTCGTCGCTCATGACAGCCCGCAACCGGTTCAGGGCATGGCTAACGGCGGACTGACTGAGGCCCAGCCGCGCGCCTGCGCGGGTTACGCTTCCCTCTTCCATCAAGGCGTCAAAGACCCGAAGAAGGTTAAGGTCGATCGAGTTGATATTCGCAGCATGCATAACAGACGTGAGCATATATCATTTGTCTCATGCAAGCCAAAGCCGTATTGGCTTGCCGGGACGACCGGAATTGACGATTTGTGCAGGTCTGGACGTCAATCTGCCTGCCAATAACCCCTGGAATAGAGGTGGCGCCTCGTGAGCCCGGACGGGAGTGTCGAAGTGGCCAAGGATGACGCCGCCCTCGCGACGCCTGCGAAGAAGAAGTCGCGGAATGGCTGGCGCGTGCCTCTCATCCTGCTCGGCCCCATCGCGATCATCGGCGGCGCCGGGTACCTGTACCTGACGGGCGGCCGCTACCAGTCGACCGACAACGCCTACATCCAGGTCGCCAAGGCGCCCGTCAGCTCCAGCGTCGGCGGTCGTGTGACCAGGGTCTTTGTCAAAGAGAACCAGCGCGTCACAGCGGGCGAGCCGCTCTTCCAGCTCGACGCCGTCGACTTCCAGGTCGAGGCCGACCAGGCGCGCGCCCAGCTGGCTCAGGCTGAACTCCAGGTCGGCGCCCTTCGCGCCGCGTGGGAGCGGGCCGAAACCAGCGTCGTCGCCGCCCAGCAGAACCTCGCTTATGCGCGCAAGGAAGCCGCCCGCCAGCGAGAACTTGTCGCCGCCGGCGTCACCTCGCAGCAGGATCTCGATTCCGCCGTCCATGCGCTGCAGACCGCGCAATCGACGCTCGCCACGGCGCAGGCGGAATCCGCCGCCGCACTCGCGAACCTCGATGGCGATCCCAACTTGCCGGTCGAAGCGCAGCCGTCCGTGATGGCGGCGCAGGCGCGCTTGCGCAAGGCCGAGATCAATCAGTCCTACACACAGGTCACAGCCCCCGCTGCCGGCGTCGTCACGCGCGTGCAGCAGCTTCAGATCGGCGGTTACGTCAGCCCGGCGCAGACTGTCTTCTGGCTGATGTCGGGCGAGCCCTGGATCGAAGCCAACTTCAAGGAAGACCAGCTTGCGAAGATGACGATCGGCCAGCCCGTCGAGATCAAGGTTGATGCTTTCCCCGGTCAGGTGCTGACCGGGCGTGTTGGCAGCTTCAGCCCCGGTACGGGCTCGACCTTCTCCGCGCTGCCCGCCCAGAACGCAACGGGCAACTGGGTGAAGGTCACCCAGCGCCTGCCCGTGCAGATCCTCTTCGACAAGACGCCGCCCGAAATGGCCGGACGCGCCGGTCTGAGCGCCCACGTGAAAGTGGACGTCGGCGGCGAGAAGAAATAGCGCACTCAGGCTGGACGCTTTCCCATGAGCAACGCTCAGGACGTCGCCAATCGCGGACCGATCACCGTATCGATCATGCTCGCGACGATCATGAACTCGCTGGACATGACGATCGCCAACGTCGCCCTGCCTCACATCCAGGGCAGCGTCTCGGCCTCGGTCGACCAGATCACATGGGTGCTGACGTCCTACATCGTCGCCGCCGCAATCATGACGCCCCTCTCCGGCTGGCTGGCGGACCGTTTCGGCCGCAAGCGGCTGTTCCTGATCTCCATCGCCGGCTTCACCGTCGCCTCGATGTTCTGCGGCGTCGCCAACAGCCTCGTCGAGATCGTCGGCTATCGGCTGTTGCAGGGCCTCTTCGGGGCTTCACTCATCCCGCTGTCGCAATCGCTCCTGCTCGACATCAACCCGCCCGAAAAGCACGGCCAGGCCATGGCCGTGTGGGGCGCCGGCGCCATTCTCGGCCCCATCCTCGGCCCCGCCCTCGGCGGTTATCTGACCGAGCACCTCGACTGGCGCTGGGTGTTCCTGATCAACCTGCCGGTCGGCATTCTGGCCTTCGCCGGCGTCTGGTTCTTCGTCTCGCACGACAGCGCAAAGAAGACCAAACCGTTCGACTTCCTCGGCTTCGGCGCCCTTACCCTGTTCATAGGCGCGACCCAGATGCTGCTTGATCGCGGCCCGGGTCTCGACTGGCTCTATTCGTTCGAAATCCAGTGTTACCTGATCCTCGCCATCGTCGGACTGTGGGTCTTCATCACCCATACGATGACGGCCGCGCACCCCTTCTTCGACCGCAACCTGATCCGCGACCGAAACTTCATGACGGCGTGCATTTTCGGCTTCTTCATCGGCATCCTGCTTTTCAGCACCATGGCGCTTATCCCTCCCATGATGCAGCACCTGCTTGGCTATCCCGTGCTTACGGCGGGCATCGTCTCGATGCCGCGCGGCGTTGGATCATTCGTCGCCATGTTCGTCGTCGGCCAGCTGGTCGGCCGTATCGACACGCGCCTGATCCTGCTCACCGGCCTGATCCTCAGCGGCTATGCGCTCTGGCAGATGGCGCAGTTCGATCTCTCGATGAACCAGACGCCCTTCATCATATCCGGCGTCATCCAGGGATTTGGAATCGGCCTGATCTTCGTGCCGCTCAGCACCCTCGCCTTCGCCACGGTCTCGCCGCATCTTCGCTCCGAGGGGTCGGCCGTTTACACGCTGATCCGGAACCTGGGATCGGCAGTCGGCATCTCCATCATGCAGGCGCTGGTCGTGTCCAACACCCAGGCAATGCACGAATCGCTCGCCGGCCGGATGAATCTGACTGACCCTGTCGTGCAGTCGGACCTTGGATCGCGAATTGACCTCAGCAGCATCGCTGGCCTCGAAGCCATGAATGGCGAAATCACCCGCCAGGCGACAATGGTGGCCTATGTCGACTGTTTCCGCTTGATGCTATGGGTCACCATCGCGTGCATTCCCATGCTCCTGCTCATGCGCAAGCCCAAGCCATCCAACCAGCCGAGAGCAGCCCATGTTGAAATCGACTAGCTCACTTGCGGCGCTCATGGCGGCGCTCATGGCGGCGACAACGCTCGCCGCGTGCTCCACGGCCGGTCCCGATTTCGAGCGGCCGGCCGCGCCTGCCGTCGCCGGGTATGCGATGACCGGCGACGTCGCGGCTACTCAGGTCACGCTCTCGCCACAGACGCGCGCCGCCGGCCCCTGGTGGCAGGCCCTTGGCTCAGCCCAGCTCGACGCCGTGATGCAGCAGGCCCTCGCCAGCAGCCCGGACATCGCCCTGGCGGAAGCAAACCTGCGCGCTGCGAACGCCGAACTGGCGGCGCGCATCGGCGACCAGTCGATCAAGGTCGACGGGGCCGCCAACGCCCAGCGCACGCGGATCAATACCCAGTCGTTTGGTTTCACAGGCTTCCCAAGCCCCACAATCAGTCTCTACGAGCTCGGCGTCTCGTCGTCCTACGATTTCGATGTCTTCGGCAAGAAGCGCCGGGCGTCGGAAGCTGCTCGCGCCCGCGCGCAGGCCGAAGCCCGTCGCGCCGACGCCGCCTATCTCACGCTGACCTCCAATGTGGCGGCCACCGCCGTGCGTATCGCCTCGCTGCGCGCCCAGATCGAATCCGTTGAAGCCACGACACGCGGCGACCAGCGGGTCATCGACATGATCGCGCGCGCCCAGAGCGCTGGCGGCGCGCCGCGCTCCGCCACATCGATCGGCGAGGCCCAGCTGGCGCAGGACCTCGTCCTGCTTCCGCCACTCGAACGCCAGCTCACCGAGGCGCGCCACCGCCTTGCTCTGCTGCTGGGCAAGTCGCCGGCAGAATGGGCTGCGCCTGATTTCGCGCTGTCGGACTTCACGGCCCCAACCCGCATCCCCCTCGCCATCCCGTCCGACCTTGTTCGCCAGCGTCCGGACATTCTGGCTGCAGAGGCCGATCTCCACGCCGCAACGGCTGACATCGGCGTCGCCACCGCCAACCTCTATCCCAGCATCAGCCTGTCTGCGTCCCTCACCCAGGGGTCGATCGCACCGGAAAACCTGTTCGAATACGCCTCCAGCGGCTGGGCGCTCGGCGCAGGCCTCACCGCCCCGATCTTCCAGGGCGGCATGCTGCAGGCCCAGAAGGACAAGGCCGTCGCACAGGCCGACGCCGCGATGGCAAAGTACCAGCGCACGGTCCTCACCTCATTTGTGCAGGTCTCTGACGCCCTCGCCGGCATCGCCGCCACCACGCGATCCATGACCGCCCTGGATCGCGCCGAGGCCGCCGCCCAGGCCAATGTGGACGACGCCACGCGCTCCTACGAACTTGGCGCCGGCTCGCTGCTTCCGGTGTTCGACGCCCGCCGCCAGCTGAACCTCGCCCAGCGGCAGAAGGTCGAGAATCTGGGCGACCACCTGACCGACATCGTCACCCTGTTCGCCGCCACCGCCGCCGACTGGCGCCAGACGCCCGCTCACTGAGCGCAGGAAAGCCAGTTGCGGCCGTGCGGGGTCTGGCTGCAATCGGTCCTCAACCGCATCTGCAGGTTAACCTGCGCGCCAGCCGCATCCTCGGGGGTCCGGTATTTGCACGGTCCCCGGGATACGTGCATAATTCCGCAATCTGAGGGTGCGCGCGGTGACGGAATTGAACGGGCGACGCGAGGCGGAGGCGTCGAACCCAGGCGGTTCAGCGGCCGCGGACGCGCTTCTGACCGCTCACTACGCCGAGTTTCGCAAGATCGCCGGACGCGTCCTGAACGGCGACGGTCGCGTGTTGCAGATCCAGCCAACCGACCTTGCCCATGAAGCCGCCATCCGGATCGTCGGGCTCCAGCGGCTGGACGTCAAAGGCCGCACCCACTTCCTGTCTCTGTCGGCGCGCATGATGCGGCAGATCCTGATTGACGAGATCCGCCGCATGCGCGCCGCCAAGCGTCAGGCGCCGCCGGTGCAGACCCTCTGGCCAGCGGAGTTCGGATCGGGATCATTCGATCTTGAATCGCTCGATCAGGCGCTGACCAAGCTCGAAGTCTCGGCGCCCGACCACGCCCGCCTGGTCGAACGCCGATTCTTCGTCGGCCTGACGCTCGAGGAGATAGCCGATCTCGACGGCGTCTCGGCAAGAACGATCAAGCGCCAGTGGCGCGCGGCCCGGGCCTGGCTGATCGCCGAACTCGGCCAGCGGTAGCGTCATGGACGCCAACCTGTCGAAGCTGGCGATGGATGTGTTCCAGGACGCTCTCGACCAGCCGGAAGCCGATCGCGCCGCCTGGCTCGCCGCCAATCATGGCGGCGACCGCCTCCTGATTGCAGACGTCGAAAGGTTGCTGCGCGCCGACGCCTTCGGCGCGCAGGTCATGCCCACCGAAGGCGTGCAGCCCTTGCTTGCCCAGTCCGCCGCGCCCGCGCGTATCGGCCGCTACCGCATCATCGAGCGTATCGGCGAAGGCGGCATGGGCGAGGTTTTCGTCGCCGCCCGCGACGACGGTCTGTTCGACCATGAGGTCGCCATAAAACGCGTCCGCCCGTCCTTGCTGCCTGAAACGGCGCGCGCAATGTTCCAGCGCGAGCAACGTGCGCTCGCCAAACTCAGCCACCACTGTATCGCGCAGCTGTTCGACGGCGGGGTCGACGACACCGGCGCGCCCTATCTCATCATGGAACTCGTTCGCGGCCCCTCCATCGACGACCATGTCCGCGACAAGGATCTCTCCCCCCGCCAGGTCGTGACGATGCTCGCCGCAGTCTGCGACGCCGTCCAGCACGCCCACCAGAACCTTATTGTCCACGCAGACCTCAAGCCCGCAAACATCCTGGTGAACGAGGCCGGCGATCCGAAGGTCGTGGATTTCGGGGTCGCACGCATTCTTCGTGACGTCGACCAGCCTGATGCGGCGCAGATCTATCCACGCACGCCCGGCTACGCCAGTCCCCAGCGCGAAGCCGGCGCCTCGCCCACGCCTGCGGATGATGTGTTCTCTCTCGGCGCCATTCTGCGCACCCTTCTGACGGGCGCGCCGCCCGATCCGAAGCGCGATACCGGAACCATTTCGAGTGTGATCGAATCTGCGCCTGCTTTCAGTTCGCGCGCGCCCGAATGGCGCCGCGCCCGCGCGAACATCATTCGTGGCGATCTGGACGCCATCGCAAGATCCGCCTGCGCTCCAGATGTGTCTGTCCGCTATCAATCGGCAGCCGAACTCGCGGCCGACCTCCGCGCCTGGCTGGAGTTTCGACCACTCTCCGCCCGCAAGACCGATCGGACCTATGTGGCGCTGAAATTCCTGCGCCGACGCCGTCTCCGCGTCATCGCGGGCGCCGTCGCTCTCGCTGGCCTGGTGGCGGCGCTCGGCGTCACCACGCTGCTTTACACTCAGGCGGACCGCGCCCGCGCTCAGGCCGAAGCGCGCTTCACCGAAGTGCGCGGGCTCGCCAAATACCTGCTCTATGACGTCTATGATCGACTGGAGCGTACATCAGGCACGCTCGCGATGCGCCGCGACGTGGCGCGTGTCGCCCAGGCCTACCTCGAACAGCTCTCCGAAACGCCCTCTGCTCCCGACGACGTCCATCGGGAGGTTATCGATGGCCTCATCCGCGTGTCGGATCTCCAGGCTGGACGCTCGCACGCCTATCTCGGCGAACCAGACGCCGCCCGCGACAACCTGGAGCGCGCCCAGAAACTCATGGACCAGATGCTTGCCCGGCATGCGCCGACGCAGGCTGACCAGATGCTGCGCGCCCGGATTGCGCTTCACCGCGCCTCACTCGCCATGAACGTCAACCAGAAGCTGGTCGACGCCGACAGGCTGATGGCGGAAGCCGCTTCAGCCATTCGCGCGCTGCCGCCCGGGGCGGTCGCGACACAGGTCCTCCGGATCGAGTACGAAGTCGAGGCCTCCACCCTCGCCTCATGGGAAGCACGCTACGCCGATGGCGCAACGCATTCGCGCGCGGCCCTGGCAGTTGCCGAAGCCCTCCCGCCTGACCCGCGTCAGACACGCGAGGTTCAACTCCTCATCACGCGGGCTTCTTCCACTCTGGCGGAAGCGCTCTACTACCAGGACAGGCTGGAGGAAGCCGAAGCCACCTATGTCGGCGCCGCCGCCTTCGCGGACAGATTTCTTGCGACCCGCACTGACGACATGCAGGCCGTCCGCGCCGCCGTCGAAGCGCATTGGGCCCTCGGCACGACCTATCTTCAGATGGCGCGACCGCACGACGCCCTTGCGGAGTTCGAGATCGCCACCCGCCTCGCAGGCCCGATGGTCGCCTTCGAGCCTGATGATGAGGGCGCCATCCGGATCGAAGGCATCGTCCTCACCGCCCGCGCCCAGGCCCTGGCGATGACCGGACGCTTCGAGGAAGGCGTCGCCCTCCTGCAGGCGCAGATCGACCGGCGCCGCGCCCGCTTCGAGGCCCACCCCCGGCAGGCAGAGATGGGCCGCGCCTATGCCATTTCCCTGACCATGATGGCCGATCTCCACGCCGACCGTAAGTTGTACGTCAAGGCCTGCGCGGTCTACGATCAGGCCAAGGCCGTCTTCGCCACCCTCGCCAGCCAGGGACAGTTGTCCGAACAGGACCGCGCCAGCGCACTGAAATCGATTGTCGAACGCCAGACCGGCGTCTGCCTCCGCTGACCGGCCTTCCGTCGCGCACCGCTTTGGCGATACCCACTGGCGGCCGGCGTCATACCCTTGCAATGTATCCGTGCTGGCTGAAGCTTTCGGCTAAAGGTGTCACATGATCCGCACGGACCGCAGAACATTCCTGCTCGCAACCGCCGCCGCGGTCGCCCTGCCGCCCGCCATCGCCCACGCCGTCACCATCGACGCCAAGGTCCGCACCGGCACGATCAAGGACGTCGAGCACGTCGTCATCCTCATGCAGGAAAACCGCTCCTTCGATCACTATTTCGGCGCGATGAACGGCGTGCGCGGCTTCGCCGACCGTTTCCCGGTTCCACAAGCCGAAGGCAGGACAGTCTGGACCCAGCGCAACGCGCCAGCGCGCTCCACGCCCCTGATCGCTCCCTTCCACCTCAACACGGTGCAGAGCTTCCCCTGCATGCGCGTTGAAGGCACGCCGCATAGCTGGACCGATGCGCAGGACGCCTGGAATGAAGGCCGCATGGACCGCTGGCCCGAGTTCAAGACCGAACATTCCATGGGCCACTACCTGCAGCAGGACATCCCCTTCCAGTACGCCCTCGCCGACGCGTTCACGATCTGCGACGCCTATCACTGCTCCTTTCAGGGCGGCACCAACACCAACCGCCTCTTCCTGTGGACCGGAACCAACGATCCCTCCGGCAGGCTTGGCGGCCCGTCCATCTCCAACTCGCACGACACCCTGCCGCCCAGAGGCGCTGCCGAACCCTACACATGGACGACCTATCCCGAACGTCTTCAGGCCGCAGGAATAAGCTGGCGCATCTACGAGGACATGAAGGACAATTTCGGCGATAACCCGCTCGTCGGCTTCAAGACTTTCCGCGACAGCATCGCCATGGCGCCGGGTTCAGATCCCAGCCTCGCCGCCCTCGGTCACAGCACCCGCCATCTCGATGGCCTGCGCGAAGATGTGCTGGCCAGCAAACTGCCGCAGATTTCGTGGATCGTCTCTCCCGCCTCCGATTCCGAGCACCCCGGGCCGTCCAGCCCGGCACAGGGCGCGGACTACATCGCGCGTGTGCTCGAGGCGCTGACGGCCAATCCGGATGTCTGGGCAAAAACTGTCCTGATCATCAACTTTGACGAGAATGACGGCTTCTTCGATCACGCGCCGCCGCCTGCTGTTCCCTCGCTCACTGCATCAGGGGCCCTGCTCGGCGGCTCCACAGTCGACACCAGCGGCGAATACCACCTTGCGCGCAGCGCCAGCGAAGCGAAATCCGAGCGCGACGATCTCAACGCCCGCCCCTATGGCCTCGGCCCCCGCGTGCCGCTCTACGTCATCTCGCCGTGGAGCCGTGGCGGCTACGTCAACTCGCAGGTGTTCGACCACACTTCGGTTATCCGCTTCCTCGAAACCCGCTTCGGCGTGATGGAGCCCAACATTTCCGCCTGGCGCCGCTCGGTCTGCGGCGACCTCACCACGGCGTTCAACTTCAAATCGCCCAATCACACCCAGCTCACAACGCCGCTTCCGGCAACCGCTGCAATCGCCGCCAAGGCCGGCGCTCTGCCCGGCCGCACCAGCCCGCCGACGCCGGCGGCGCCGCAGGCGCCCGTGCAGGCCAGCGGCGTGCGCCTCGCACGCGCGCTGCCCTACGGGCTGAACATCCGCGAGCAGGCGGACGCCAGAAGCATCCAGCTCACCTTCAGCAACGCAGGCGCGTCGGGCGCCGTCTTCCACGTCTACGATCGCACCGATCTCGCCGCAGCGCCTCGCCGCTACACCGTGGGCGCCGGCGCCAGCCTCGAAGGCAGCTGGCCATCCAGCCGCTACGATCTCTTCGTCATCGGTCCCAACGGCTTCCATCGCCATTTCATCGGCTCAGCTTCCGGTCTTGCGGTCGTGGCTGTCGCCGATGGGGCCGACGTCAAACTGACGCTCGCCAACACGACGAAAGCGACCGTCGAGATCGAAGTCGCATCAAAAGCCTACAACGGCGTGCGGCCGTGGAAGACGAAGCTGTCGCCCGGCCAGAAGAAGTCCCACAGCTGGCCACTGCGCGCGACGAAGGGCTGGTATGACCTCTCCCTCGCCATCAAGGGCGATGCGACATTTGCCCGTCGCTTCGCGGGTCACGTCGAAGCGGGCAGGGACTCGATCACCGATCCCGCCATGTCCGGCTCCGCCGTCATGGAGCAATCTGCGCACGCATGACGGGCTGGCAGTTCTGGATCGATCGCGGCGGCACCTTCACCGACGTTGTCGCGCGCCATCCCGATGGCGCGCAGACTGTCCGCAAGCTGTTGTCGGAACATCCCGGCCGCTATGAGGATGCAGCCCTCGAAGCCATCGCGACGATCCTCCACGACAATGGCGCAGCCTTCGCCGACATCGACACCGTCCGCATGGGCACGACTGTCGCCACCAACGCCCTCCTGGAGCGCAAGGGTGCGCCCGTCGCCCTGATCGTCACGCAGGGCTTCGGCGATGTGCTGGAAATCGGCGTACAGGCCCGCCCGGACATCTTTGCGCTCCACATCGTGAAGCCCCAGCTCCTGCACGCCTTCACCATCGAGGCGCGCGAGCGCGTCACCGCTGAAGGCGAAATCCTGACGCCGCTGGATGAGCCGCACGTCCGCGCAGAACTCATGCGCGCCTATGCTGCCGGATTCCGCGCCTGCGCCATCGCCTGCCTGCACGGTTGGGTCCTGCCCGCGCACGAGCAGCGCATCGCCGTGATTGCACGCGAGATCGGATTTTTGCAGATCACGATCAGTTCGGATGTCTCGGGGCTCGCGAAATTCATCCCACGCGCCGACACCACCGTCGCTGACGCTTACCTGTCGCCCGTTCTGGACGCCTATACCGATCGCATCTCTGGCGCGTTCGAGGCCACCACACGACTTGTCTTCATGCAGTCCAATGGCGGCCTTGCCGGCGTCTCGGCTTTTCGCGGCCGCAACGCCATACTGTCCGGCCCTGCCGGCGGCATCGTCGGCATGGCCGCTGCCGCGCGCCGGGCCGGGTTCGACAAGGTGCTCGGCTTCGACATGGGCGGCACCTCCACCGACGTCTCGCATCATGCAGGAACATTCGAGCGCACCAACGACACGGTCATCAGCGGCGTCCGCATCACCGCGCCCATGCTGCAGATCCACACGGTCGCCGCAGGCGGCGGCTCAATCTGCCATTTTGATGGCGCCCGCCTGCGCGTTGGCCCTCAGTCGGCCGGAGCTGATCCTGGCCCCGCCTGCTATCGCCGCGGCGGCCCGCTCACCATCACGGATTGCAACGTCCTCCTCGGCCGCGTCCGCCCGGACATGTTCCCCGCCATCTTCGGCCCAGATGGCGGCCAGCCGCTCGACCCGAACAGTGTGACGCAGCGGTTCGACACTCTCTGCACCGAAATTGCTGCAGCAACCGGCGCAGTCCTCACGCCCGAAGCCGCCGCGGAGGGCTTCATCGCCATCGCGAACCAGCACATGGCCGAAGCCATCCGCAAGATTTCAATCCAGCGCGGCTATGATCCGCGCGAGTATGTGCTCTGCGCGTTCGGGGGCGCGGGCGGCCAACATGCCTGCGCCGTCGCCGATGCTGTCGGCGTCCGCTGCGTCCTGCTGCATCCGCTTGCGGGCGTCCTCTCGGCCTGGGGAATCGGCCTTGCCAGCCTCCGCACTGTCCGCGAACTCACCATCGAAGAACCCCTGGGCGCTGATCTCACATCGCGCGCGGATGCCTTGACCACCGCCGTGCGCAGCGCACTCGGCGATCAGGGTGCATCGCCCTCCGCAATCGACGTCTCTTTGACCATCCATCTCAAGTATGATGGCGGCGATGTCGCGCTGCCCTTGCCCTATGGCGATCCCGCCGGCATGGCTGGCGCATTTGCGCAAGACCACAAGCGCCGCTTCGGCTTCGAAGACCCGGGCCGCCCGATCATCGTGGCGACGCTCTCGGCCGAAGCCGTTTCGCGCGATGAAGCGATGTCTGATCCGCCAGTCCAGTCGCCAACCCAGCCACCCCAACCGGTCTCCATCGTCCAACTCCGCGCTCAGGGCGGCGCCCACGCCACGCCGATCTTCCAGCGCAGCGCGCTTCCCGCCGGCTTCACCATCAATGGCCCCGCCCTGATCGTTGAGTCCGGCACCACGACCTTTGTCGATCCCGGCTGGCGCGCCACGCCGAACGCCCATGGCGACCTCATCCTCGAACGGACCGCCGACATCCCCCGCGCCGCCATCGGCACAACGGCCGATCCGATCCTGCTGGAGATCTTCAACAACCGCTTCATGGGCGTAGCGGAAGAAATGGGCCTCGCCCTGCAAACCACGGCTGCGTCCGTCAACATCAAGGAACGGCTGGATTTTTCCTGCGCGGTCTTCGACAGCCGCGGCGGCCTCGTCGCCAACGCGCCTCACATCCCCGTCCATCTCGGTTCGATGAGCGACAGCATCCGCGCCGTTCTCGACGCCCGTGCAGACAACCGGGATGGACGCGGCATCCGCCCGGGCGACGTCTACATGCTCAACGCCCCCCACGCCGGCGGCACGCATCTGCCCGATATCACCGTCATCGCCCCCGTCATGCTGGGCGGGGATTCTGCGCCCGCCTTCTTCACAGCCGCTCGCGGTCATCACGCCGACATTGGCGGCGTCACGCCCGGCTCCATGCCGCCGGACAGCACGCGCATCGAACAGGAGGGCGTCCTGATCGAGAATTTCCTGCTGGTCGAAACCGGCCGCCTCCGCGAAGCCGAGACCCGCGCCCTGCTCGCCTCCGGCCTCTGGCCCGCGCGCGACATCGACCGCAACATTGCCGATCTGAAAGCACAGATCGCCGCCTGCCTGCGCGGCGCAGAGGAACTGAGGCGCCTCGCCGCACAGTTCGGCCGCGACGGCGTCGCCGCCTATATGGGCCACGTCCAGAACAATGCGGAAGAACACATCTGCCGCGTCATCGACACGCTCCGGCCCAGCGCCTTCGAAGCCCCGATGGACAATGGCGCCGTCATCCGCGTCGCCATCCGCCCTGACCATGCCGCTCGCCGGCTGACTGTCGATTTCACCGGCACAACCGCGCAGGACGCCGGCAATTTCAACGCCCCGCTCGCCATCACCCGCGCCGCGGTCCTCTATGTCTTCCGCACCCTGGTGGACGAGGCCATACCCCTCAACGAAGGCTGCCTGCGGCCCATCGACATCATTGTCCCGAAAGGCTCGATCCTGAACCCGGCGCGCGGCGCGGCGGTTGTAGCTGGCAATGTCGAAACCAGCCAGGTCGTCGTCGATGCGCTCTACGGCGCGCTCGGCGCACTCGCCGCGTCCCAGGGCACGATGAACAACTTCACCTTCGGGGACGCTGCCCGCCAGTATTACGAAACCATCTGCGGCGGCTCCGGCGCCGGCCCGGGCTTCGACGGCGCGTCCGCCGTCCAGACCCACATGACCAATTCCCGCCTCACCGACCCGGAGATCCTCGAACAGCGCTTCCCCGTCTTCGTCGAACGCTTTGCGATCCGTCGCGGCTCCGGCGGCGCGGGACAGTACGCGGGAGGCGACGGCGTGATCCGCGCCATACGCTTCCGCGAACCCATGACAGCCGCCATCCTGGCCAACCGCCGCCGCATTGCTCCGTTTGGTCTCTCCGGCGGCGGCGCGGCGCTCACCGGGACCAACCGCGTTGCGCGCGCCGACGGCCGCATCGAGCATCTCGGCCCCACGCAACGGGTCGAGGTCGAACCCGGCGATGTCTTCATCATCGAAACCCCCGGCGGCGGCGGCTTCGGTCCACAAACCGCCTCGCCCTCTCGCCCTTAAGCCACGCACCCGCTAGACAGGGGTCAGCCGCGCGGCCAGGCAGCCGCGCGACAAGGGGATGAATGCGCATGGGCGCTCCGGCCGTCGACACACGCAAAGGCGCGGCCAGCGGCGCGTTGACCATCGCACTGTGCTTCGGCGTCATGGTGATCGAAGGCTTCGATATCCAGGCGATGGGTGTTGCCGCCCCTGCGCTCGGGCCCGAGCTGAAACTCTCGCGCGAGGTTCTGGGTCAGGCGCTCTCGGCAAGCAATATCGGCCTCGTCTTCGGCGCCATCCTCGGCGGCTGGCTGGCGGATCGCATCGGGCGCAAGCCTGTCCTGATCGGTGCGGTCATCACATTCGGCGTCTTCACGCTGATGACGATGCAGTCGACCTCCTACGACATGCTGTTTTACGCGCGCCTGTTCACCGGCCTCGGCTTCGGGGCAGCGCTCCCCAACGTGATGGCGATGTCGGCCGACATGGCGCCCTCTGAAAAGCGCGGGTCCACCGGCGCGATGATGTTCTGCGGCATGCCTGTCGGCGGCAGCATCGTTGCGCTGATCAGCTGGCTGGAAGCCGGCTCTGACTGGCGCCTCCTCTTCCTCATCGGCGGCCTCATCCCGCTGCTGCTGGCGCCCGCTCTGCTGTTCCTGATGAAGGAAACACAAAGACCCGCGCCGCAACCCATCACGCTCAACGGCATGTTGCCCTGGCTCTCCGCCATCCCGTTCGGCATCGTGTTCTGGCTGGCGCTCCAGCAACTCGGCGCATCGAAAGGCTTCGGCTCCATCGCGGGCATCGCGCCCTGGCTCGGCGGCGTGCTTGGCCTGCTCGCCGCCTATCTCATCGTCCACCGCAGCGCACTGTTCGGCGCCAGGCGCTCCCCAGCTTCGCTGCTGCTCTGGTTCACCTTCTTCCCGACACTGCTGATGCTCTATCTCGTGCTGAACTGGCTGCCGACGCTGGTCGCCGCCAAAGGCTTTCCCGAGGAGGCCAGCCTCGCCTCCGTCTGGTTCAACCTTGCTGCTGTCGCCGGCGCCATCGGGCTTGGCGCGCTGGTTGATCGCTTCGGCATACGCTGGCCGCTGTCGCTGTCCTTCTTCGGCCTCATCGGCGCGCTCGTGGCGCTTGGTTCGGCGACCAGCCTGTGGCCGATCCTCATTCTCTCGGGTCTCGTCGGCATCCTGATGCTCGGCGCCAACTATGCGCTCTATGGCGCGGCGGCCTCCTACTATCCGCCGGACATGCGCGGGCGCGGGTCCGGCGCCTCTATCGCCTGGGGACGCCTGGGCTCCGTTGCCGGCCCGCTCGTCGGCGGCTTCCTCCTGCAGGGCGGCGCCTCGCCCGATCAGGTCGTCTACGCCATGATCCCCTTCGCCGCGATCAGCGGCCTTGGAATCCTCGCGCTCACCCTGTTCGCCAGACCGGAAGGCTGACCCATGCCCGACGACACACCCGACCAGGACCGCCGCTCTCTCCTGCGCGATGCAATTCCCGCCGCCGCCATTGCAGCAGTCGCTGCAGGCGCAGCCCAGGCGCAAACGCCGGATGCGCCCGCGTATGCGATCCCAGGCCTGCGCCTTGCCTTCACGGCCTGGGTCCAGATCGCGGCGCTGAAACCCATCGGCGACATTCCCGGCGGTCAGGGCCGCATCGTCCCCATCACCGGCGGTGATTTCGAAGGCCCGCGCATCCGCGGAAAGGTCATGACCGGCGGCGCCGACTGGCAGACCGTTCGCCCCGATGGCGTTACCGAACTCCGCGCCCATTACGGCCTGGAGGCCAGTGACGGCGCCATCATCCAGGTCTGGAACACCGTCATCGCCCGCGCCGATCCGCCCGCCCAGGGCGAGACGACGCCCACCCGCTTCCTGCGCTCCACAATCCGCCTTGAAGCCCCGAAAGGCCCGCACGACTGGCTGAACAAGGCGGTCTTCGTCGGCACGCTCAATGCGCCGGCCGACCCGCGCGCGCCGGTAACCATTCGCTGCTTCGAGGTCATTTGAGCAATTCTGCTTGCCCGTGGCGGCGTTCGGGGTGATTTTCCGCCCGCGGGCATTTCCGCGTCAGGTCGAGCCCATGTCGGCGATCCTTCGCGAATTCATTGCCAATGAAGCCGCCATCAAGCGGCTGCTCGCCCGCTATTTCCGCAAGACGCAGGACGTTGAGGACTTCGCTCAGGAGGCCTTCCTCCGCGCCTATGCCGCCGAGGCAAAGCGCACCATCCTGCTGCCCAGGGCGTACCTGTTCCGCGTCGCAAAGCACATTGCCCTCAACGAACTGGCCCGCCGGCGCACGGCGCGCACCGAGTCACTGGAGGATTTCCCCGAGCCGGATGTCATGGGTGTCGACACCCAACCCGGCCTGGAGCAGGAAGTGAGCGGACGCCAGCAAATGGCCCTCTTCGCCCGTGCGACGGCGTCCCTGCCCGAGCAGTGCCGGAAGGTGCTGCTTCTCAAGAAGATCGACGGATTGTCGCAGCGGGAAATCAGCCAGCGCCTCTCCATCGCAGAAAGCACTGTCGAGAAACACCTCGCCCGCGGACTTCTGCTGGTCCGCGACTACATGACAAAGCACGAAACCCTGCCCGGCCCGCGCGATACAACGGGCAGGATCAAGGATACGCCAGCGGCCCCCCGGCGGCTGCGAGGAGACGGCGAATGAGCAATTCGGGAAAGGTCCTGCATTTCCCCGAACGCGCCCAGATCGAGGAGGAGGCCGCCCGCTGGGTTGTGCGCCTCGACGGCGGAACCATGACCGACGCTGATCGTATAGCCTTCGAAGCCTGGCGTCAGACCAGCACGGCGCACAACGATGCTGTGAATCGCCTGCGCGCCTTTTGGTCGGATATGGATTGCCTCGCCGAACTTGGTCCCAATGCTCAAGCGGTCGCAAAGCCTTACAAACCTGTTGTCACCGGCTGGATGGCGGGGGGACTGGTCGCTGCAGCCTCTCTCCTCGTGGCCGCCATCATCGGCGTCCAGACGCTGACGCCAGCCCCGCAGCCCGCACCCCTCTCTGCACGGACGGCCAGCGTCGATTTCTACAGCACCCAGATTGGCGGCCAACAGCGCATCCCGCTCAGCGACGGCTCCATCATCACGCTGAACACCGCCAGCCAGATCGAAGTCCGCATGACGCCGCAGGAGCGCAGCGTCCGCCTGATCGCCGGTGAAGCCTTCTTTGAAGTCGCGCACGATGCGTCCCGTCCCTTCTCCGTCTATGCCCGTGACGACGTCGCCGTTGCAGTCGGCACGGCCTTCTCGGTGCGCCTGCACGATGATGGCGTCGAAGTCATCGTCTCCGAGGGCAAGGTCTCCTTCGCGCCTCTCGCCGCCAAGGTCGAACCCATCGCCTTCATCTCTGCCGGACAGACCGCAACGTTCAGCGAAAAAACCAAGCTGATCGAAACCGTCGCGCCCGCGGAAGTCGACCGCAAGCTGTCCTGGCGCGAAGGCAAGATCCTCTTTGCCGGCGACCCGCTGTCCAGCGTCGTCGCCGACATCGCGCGCTACACGGATATCGAAATCGAGATCGCCGACCCCACCATCGCGAGCCAGCGCGTCGGCGGCTATTTCGAAGTCGGCGAAGTGGACCGCATGCTTGAAGCGCTTGAAATAGGTTTCGACCTTCACGTCGAACACGTCGACGACAAGCATGTGCGGATTACCCGCGCCAACCCATGAGTATTGCCTGGTGATGCGTGCCTCTGGCAGGTCCCGAAGCAAGCGCCGGGGCCAGCTGCAGCCCAAGAGCGACGCTAGGGAACCCTCCGCTTGCGTCATCAAGGCCAGCCTCACATCAACATATTCCGGAATTTCACTGGCGGATTTTCCTGCGCCCCCTGTCGCAGGTTTCAGGGCCGGTGGAGACGCCTGGGATACAGACCGACCGCCGCGCCGTATGGGAGGACCAGGACGGGATTTCATTCGCGCCGCGATCGTGGGTTCAATACTCGCGGCCGGTGCGATTGCGCTCCATCCAGATGCGGCCGCGCAGGAAGCTGAGCGGACTTACGATCTCCGCATCCAGGAAGGCACACTGGCAAGCGCGCTCGTCGAGCTCGCGCGCCAGACCAACGTCCAGTTGCTTTTCCCATACGACACGGCGAACCGGATACGCGTTCAACCGCTATCCGGTCGGTTCAGGTTTGACGACGCACTCGAAGTTCTGCTTCGGGGCACAGGATTCTCCGGCGGCCTTCTCAAGGACGGGATCGTGACGATCTCGCCTGAAAACAAGTCGAACCAAGGGGAAGAAACCGTGTCGCCAAGAGCAAAAGCATCGATTCTGTCGGGGGTGTCCGCCTTCGTCATGGGCGCGTTCAGCGCACCCTCCTATGCGCAGGAAGCCGAAGGAACCGGCATCCAGCGTGTCGACACGGTCATCGTGACCGCACAACGCCGCGAACAGAACCTCCAGGAAGTGCCGCTTTCGGTGTCCTCGTTCTCCGGCGAGGATCTCGACGATCTCGGCGTCGCCGACGTCACGGAAGTCGGCAAATTCACGCCCAACGTCACGCTGGAAGTTTCGCGCGGCACCAACTCCACTCTGTCCGCCTTCATCCGCGGCGTCGGCCAGCAGGATCCGGTCGGCGGCTTTGAGGCGGGGGTCGGCATATATCTCGACGATGTCTATCTCAACCGCCCGCAAGGCGCCGTGCTCGACGTGTTCGATGTCGAGCGCATCGAAGTCCTCCGCGGCCCGCAAGGCACGCTCTACGGCCGCAATACCATCGGCGGCGCCGTGAAGTACGTGACCCGCCGGCTCGAGAACGACCCGTCGGCGAAGCTGCGCATGACCATCGGCGACTACGGCCGCGCCGAAGCCATTGCGACTGTCAGCACGCCGATTGGCGAGACCTTCCGGGTCGGCGGCTCGTACGCCCGCCTCACGCGGAACGGCTTTGGCGACAACCTCATTCAGTCAGGCGTCGAGAACTACAACAAGGACGTCACGGCCGCTCGCGTCTCCGCCGAGTGGGATGCGACGGATGATCTGAACTTCCGCTTCTCAGCCGACTACCTGCTCGACAAATCGGATCCCAAGCAGGGCCACCGCCTCATCCCCGGCCTGCAATCGGGCGCTCCCGTGCTCGACAATGTCTACGACACACGCGCCGGCCTGGTGAACCCCAAGCAGCGCAGCGAAGCCAAGGGCGGCTCGCTCGTCGCCGAGTGGACCATGACCGATGCATGGACGGCCAAGAACATCGTCGCTTATCGCGAAGATGAATCGTCCACGCCGATCGACTTCGACAGCCTTCCCGCAATCGACGTCGACGTCCCCGCGATCTACGAAAACGACCAGTTTTCGGAAGAACTTCAGTTCATCTACGATGGCGACAGGGTTCACGGACTGGTCGGCGCATACTATCTCGACGCCAACGCACTCACGGCTTTCGACGTGGTGCTCGCCACAACCGGCGCCATAATCAGCGTCCCCGGCCTCAACGCCCAGACGTTTGGCGACGTCAACACGAAGACCTGGTCGGTCTTCGCCGACTTCTCCTACGACTTCACCGACGCCCTCACGCTCACGCTCGGCGGCCGCTACACGGACGACCAGCGCACAGCGCAGGTTCTTCGCCGCAGCTTCACGGGCGGCTATTCTCCCCTGTTCGGCGGCACGGCGGTTCCATTCGCCACTACCTCGAACTTCAACGGCGAGAAGAAGTTCACCGATTTCTCGCCCCGCGTCTCGCTGGCCTGGCGTCCTGCTGACGACCAGAACCTCTACCTCACCTACAGCCGTGGGTTCAAAGGCGGCGGTTTCGACCCGCGCGGTCAGACGTCGGCTGCGCCCGATATCGATCGTGATGGTGTGCGTGAGCCCAACGAAATCTTTGACTTCATGCAGTTCGATCCGGAAACCGTGGACAGCTACGAAGCCGGCTGGAAAGCCGCCTTCATGCGCGGCCGCATGACATCAAGCCTTGCTGTCTTCTACATGGACTACAAGGACGTGCAGGTCCCCGGCTCCATCGGCGTCGACACCAACAATGACGGCATCAACGACACTTTCACGGGCGTCACCACCAACGCCGCCGCCGCCGGCATTTCCGGCGTCGAGTTCGACGGCTACGCCCGTCTCGGCGAAGACTGGATCGCCTCGGGCGATAATCTCGATCTCGGCGTCTCCGTCGGTTACATAGACGCCGCCTATGACGAATTCTTCGGCCCCACGGGCGTCAATGTCGCCAGCCAGCGCGTCTTCCAGAATACGCCGGACTGGACCGCCAGCGCCCGCCTCACCTACGCGAGGCCGTTCACTCTTGTGGACTACGCCGGCACGCTGAGCTTCATCAATGCGATCTCCTATCGCGGCGACAGCAGCCAGTTCGAAGCGCCGAACCCCTATCTCGACCAGGAGGCCTTCACGCTGTGGGACATGAGCCTTGTCTTCAAGGGCGATGACAGCCGCTGGAGCGTTGGCCTGCACGCGAAGAACCTGACCGACGAACGCTACAAGGTCGCCGGCTACAACTTCGTCACCATCAACTCGAACGGGACCTTCACGCCCACGCTCGGCCGCGAAGGCACGCTCACCGCATTCTACGGCGACCCGCGCACCATCGCGGCGACCCTGAACATCGAGTTCTAGCTCTCCCGAACGCGGTCCGCCGTCTCCTCCCCGACCTGGCGGGCCAAACTCCCGGACGCATCACACGATGCGTCCGGGCCTTTATCGAGTGAGGCTCCCGGCCATGACGACACAACCAGCAGCAACGGCCAGATCGGGCTCGCGCCTTTACGTGCTGCTGATCCTCACGCTGGTCTACGCCTTCAACCACATAGACCGGCAGGTGCTGCTGATCCTGCTGGAACCGATCAAGGCCGACCTCAATCTCAAGGACAGCGACCTCGGTCTCCTGACCGGGCTCGGCTTTGCGGCCTTCTATGCAACCCTCGGCGTTCCGGTCGCGCTCTGGGCCGACCGCGGCGTGCGCCGCGACATCATCGCGCTCTCGCTGGCCGCCTGGTCGTTCATGACCGTCCTGTCCGGCTTTGCGCAAACCTATTGGCAGCTCCTGCTTGCCCGCATGGGCGTCGGCATCGGTGAAGCCGGCGGCACGCCGCCTGCCACTTCGATGATCTCGGATCTCTATCCGCCCAGCCAGCGCGCCACGGCTCTGGGCGTCTACACACTCGGCATCGGCCTCGGCATCATGGCCGGCTTCCCGCTTGGCGGCATCGTCTACGAGAATTTCGGCTGGCGCGCCGCCTTCCTTGTCGCCGGCGCGCCGGGCCTCATCCTTGCCATCGTCGTCCGCCTCACCGTCGCCGAGCCCAGGCGCGGCGGATCGGAAGATCGCGACGCCGACATCGCACGCCCCACCATCGGTCAGACCTTCAGCTTCATGCTGTCGCAACCGTCCTTCATGTGGCTGCTGGCCGGCTGCATGCTGATCTGCGTCTCGGCAAACGCCTTCCTCGCATGGACCTCGCCCTTCCTGATCCGCACCCACGGCCTCAGCGTCGGCGAGGTCAGCCTCGCCCTTGGCCTTCTGGTCGGCGGCCTTGGCGGCGCCGGCGCCGTCATCATCGGCATGATCTGCGATCGCCTGTCGAAGCGCGATCTGCGCTGGCGCCCATGGATCATCCTCGCCTGCGCCATCGCCGCGCTGCCCTTCGCCTTCGGATTCCTGCGTGCGCCAACGCCGATGGCGGCCTACCTGATGAACATCGTGCCCAGCTTTGTCGGTCTGATTTACGCCAGCATCGCATACACCGCCGCGCAGGAACTTGTCGGCGTGCGGATGCGCGCCACGGCCAGCGCCTTCATGCTGTTCTGCCTCACCCTGCTCGGCATCGGCGGCGGCCCCACCATCGTCGGTTTCCTGAGCACCTATTTCGCTGAAACAGACCCTTCCCATTCTCTGCGCCGCGCCCTTGAGCTGATGTTGATCTTCAACGCCCTCAGCATCGTCTGCCTGTTCATGTCGTCACTGACCTACCGCCGCGACGTTGAGCGCGCCCGCGCGATCTAGGACAGCCGCCAATGGGTTGCCTGCCGCGACGGCGCCGCCTTGCGTCTCACCCGGATTTCAGCGCCTGATCGCATCCGCTTTGCACAACAGCCGGAAAAGGCGAAACGCCGGATGACCACGCCTGCCTATCGCATACTTGGCGGCCTCGGCTCGCCCTATTCGCTGAAAATGCGCGCCATCATGCGTTACCGGCGCCTCCCCCACACCTGGGTGATGATCGCCCCGGAAAACGACGCCGAGCGGGCGCAGGTAAAAGTCCCCGTCATCCCGGTCATCCGCTATCTCGATGGCTCCTACCACAACGATTCCACCCCCATGCTGCACGAGCTGGAAGCCCTGCACCCCGGCCAGCGATCAATCATCCCCGACGACCCCGGTGACGCTTTCCTCGCCTCCCTCCTTGAAGACATAGGGGATGAGTGGGGCACCAAGTTCATGTTCCACCAGCGCTGGTATCTGGAGCGCGACCAGAAGCAGATGAGTGAATGGCTGGCCTTCGACCGTATGCGCGGCGGCGGCTATGCCAGGATCAAGGCCTTTGCGGACTTCTTCCGCGACCGCCAGGTCGGCCGCATGCCAATGGTTGGCTGCACGCGGGAGAACGCACCGCTGATCGATGAAACGCTGGCCCGCATCCTCGCAATCTTCGAGGCGCATGTGCTCCAGCAACCCTACCTTTTCGGTTCGCGACCGTCGCTTGCCGAGTTTGCCTGGTACGGCCAGTTTTCACAGCTCATCATCGATCCCACGCCCAGCGATCTGTTGCGCGCCACTGCACCGTTCACGTCCCGCTGGATCATGCACATCGACGACGCCTCCGGCGTCGAAGGCGATTGGCGCTCACCCGCCCATTCCCTGGCGCCCGCAGTTGAACAGCTTCTGACCTTCGCAGGCGAGGTCTACCTGCCTTTCCTGATCGCCAACGCGAAGGCCGTAGCGGCGGGCAAGGAGACATTCACGGTGACTTTGCTTGGCAAGCCATGGACGCAGGGTGCATTCCGATACCAGGCAAAATGCCTGCAGACGCTCCGCCAGCAATTTGCCGCCCTGCCCGAAGCCGACCGCACCCGTCTCACGCCGCTGCTGGATCGGAGCAGCTGCCTGTCATACCTGGCGCTCTGATCTCGAGGTTCTGGCCGCCGCCTTTGCCGCGACGGTCTGCTCTTGCGGTGACGCTGAAAGCTGTCTCGCAGGCGCCGGGTGATGATGTTGAGGACTTCGGCTGCGCCATTCGAGGCGAGAGCGTGTCAGACAGTTGCCATTCAGGCCAAAACCCAGCAAAGCCGCGAGGCGGTAGACGCCGGAGCATGACACCCCTTGACCACCGGATCGGCAGGCTGTTTCGAACCGCCGCACCAGTTTGCGAGATGCATCGCCGCATTCCTGCTGCTGGCGATGCTCACCGCCTGTACGACGCTCGAACATCGCGCCGCACGAATTCTCGCCGACCCGGCCCTCGAGGGCACACGCTGGGGCATGGTGGTCACAACGCTCGATGGTCGCGAACTTGTCTCGATCCGGCCCGACGACCGGTTTGTGCCAGCGTCGAACACCAAGCTTTTCACCACTGCCGCCGCCTTCCATCGCCTGACGCCGCTTGATGGGCCCGATCCCCGCGCCGGCGCCTCGCTCCGCATTCTTCCGCGCGCCGGTGGAGCTGCGCCCGATCTGCTCCTCGTTGGCGGCGGCGACGGCAGGCTGGCCGATACGCCGGACTGCCTGAGGGACTGTCTGGCCTCGCTCGCCCAGATGGCCATCCAGAACGGCGTCACGCGCGTCCACGATGTAATCGGCGATGACCGCCTGTTCCCGGACGAGCGCTGGGGCGCGGGGTGGAGCTGGAACAACATGGTCACCCGCTCCGGCACGGCGATCTCGGCGCTCACCATCAACGACAACGAACTCGCGCTCGAAGTCACACCTTCCGAGACACCAGGCGTTCCCCCGCTCGTCGTCTGGCGCGATGGCGACGACATTCTGCCGATCATCAACGATGCGACCACGCTCGAGGAAGCCGAGACTGATCTGCGCCTCGATCACCTTCCCAATACGAACGGCATCCGGCTCTACGGCAAGATCGGCAAGGCCGACACGCAGCAGACCCTCGCCATCGGCGTCGACGACCCGGCCCAGCTTGCTGCACACCGCCTCCGCCGTCTGCTGGAAAAGGCCGGGGTCACTGTCGAGGGTGCGGTTCGCGTCCAGCATCGCGCACTGGTGCTTGAAGATGACCCCACTGCCCGCGGCGCTGCTGCGCAACCTGCCATCGCTCTGGCAGGAGTGGAAATCGGCCGTCTCCTGCCCAATCCGCTGAGCGATGACATACGCATCACCAACAAGGTCAGCCAGAACCTCTACGCCGAGCTCGTCCTGCGTCGCCTCGGCCTTCTTGCCGGCGGCGGCTCGGCAGCAGACGGACAGGCCGTGATCGACGCCATGCTCGTCGAAGCCGGCGTTCAGCGCTCTGCATACGAACTGGCCGACGGTTCCGGCATGTCCAACTACAACCGCGTCAGCCCGCGTTTGATGGTCCGCTTCCTGCACTGGACATCGCGCCAGACCTGGGGCGAGGCCTGGCGCGCCACGCTCCCGATTGGCGGCGTCGATGGCACGCTCTCGCGCCGCTTCAAGGGAACACCGCTGGAAGGCAGGATCTTCGCCAAGACGGGTTCGCTCAACGCCGTCAACGCGCTGTCTGGCTTCATGACCACCGCGCGCGGCCGCACGCTGATCTTTTCGATCTTCGCCAACGACCGTCCGCTTTCGGCGTCGACGGCTACACCCGCGATGGACGCAGCCCTGCTCGCCGTCGCCGCCGCGAACTGATCGCTACCAGCGCAAGGCCCAGCGTCCGGCTATCGCACCCACGCCGGCGCAGATCGCAATCGCCAGCCCATACCAGATCGCCACAAACGCCAGCGAATCGACCGGGCAGACCAGCGCATACGCCATTGCCGACAGTCCGCCCGCCAGCAGTCCCGCCGTCGCGCCCGCCAGCATCAGCCGCGTCGGCGCCTGACGCCGCAGCCATGCAAACAGCACGATCCCCGCTGGCACAGCGAGGATCGGAATGACGATCAGATTGTGCGGAAATCCGCCGCCGGTGACGGCCTGCATGCGCGCATCCGGCGCCGCCATGCCAACAGCCGTCGCCGCCATGACGGCCACGACCACAAACATTCCAAATGCCAGAACAGCCCATACGCCCGCGCGCCGGCCAGGCTTCGCCAGCGCCAGCGCCAGCGGCAGAGCGCCCAGCGCGAACAGCGCCGAGACCCCCGCCTTCATCCCGACAAAAGCGATCGCGTCCGCGAAATCGGGGCGTGCGCCTTCAGCAAGCAGGATCACGCCCACGCAGATCGCCAGCGCTGCGCCCGCGAAGATCAACAGTGTGCGAACCGGCGCGGGCGTGTGCTTGCGTCTGGCGTCATGCGACAGCGTCCGGATCAGGTCATCGGTCTGCATGTCAGGCTCCCGCCTTGTTGATGAGGCGCGACAGCGCCTTGATGCCCCGGTGGATCGACACCTTCACATCGGATTCCGAAATCCCCCCGCGCTCGGCCGCCTCGCGCACGCTGAGATCATCAATCTTCACCATACGGATCACATCGCGCTGCTTGGGTGGCAGTTGATCCAGCAACCTGTCCAGATCACGCCGCGCCGTTCCCGCTTCAACATCCGATGTCGAGAAGAGATCATCGAAGTCGTCAATCGGCAGTTGCGTCCCACGCCGCTTCACGCGGCGAAAATGGTCCACCAGCTTGAACCGTGCAATGGCATAGAGCCACGCCGTCACCGGCAGGCTCGCATCGAACGTGTCGCGCTTTGTGTGCACGGCGATCAGAACTTCCTGCACGAGGTCCTCGGCCTGGTCTGGCCCCTCGAACAGCCGGCGGCGGAAATACGGCCGCAGATGCCCCGCCACCTGCTCCAGGAAAGTCTGATAGGCGCGCTCATCACCGCCGAGCGCGCGCACCATCAGGGCATGGAGATCGGCTTCGTTCATCGTCCCGCTGATCCGCGTCCCCGACCGTTGGCCAACATCGGCCCGCCCCGACGCTACCAGACCTTCGCGCCTGCCGTGAGGGGCGTCGCCTTGCGTCGCGATACGCTGGGCCAGGGTTTGGGCGATGACGTTCCTCCCGCGCCGCACACAGCGCCACGATCAGCCGCCAATTCGCCGACAAGCTGCGTTGGTTACAGCCGCCAAACGACATTTTTCAGCCGCCTTTTTTGACAACCACCGCCGTAACCATCCGCCCCGGCCTGCCGAACTCCCCTGCAACAAACCAGCAGGACACGCCGCCATGGCCACCGCCGCCACAACCTCGCCCAACCGGTCCGCCCCCGCGCTGATCGCCCGCTTCCTCCCCGTCGTCCTTTCGGTCTACGCAGCCGTCATCTTCCTCGACAGCTTGCGTTACAAGTTCACCGACCATCCCAAGACCCAGGAAATCTTCGGCCGGCTCGATGCGTGGGCCACAACGCTCGGCGCACCCGGCCTGTTCGGCCATACCGGGCTGTTCAGCCAGTATGTCATCGGCTCAGCCGAGATCGCAGCGTCCACTCTGCTGCTGATCGGCCTCATCGCGCGCTTCCGCCCGCTTGGCGTCATCGGTTCGCTGGTTGGCCTTTCGGTGATGACAGGCGCCATCTCCTTTCACCTCCTCACACCGTTGGGCATCGATCCCAACAATGATGGCGGCGGTCTGTTCGCTGCGGCCGTCGGCGTCTGGCTCTCCATGGTCATTTTACTGGTCATGCGCTGGCGCGATGTGCTGGCCCTGCTGGGGAACCTGCGCACGGCGGTTGACCGCGCCGCCTGAACCGAACTTTTCTCCCACAGCCTGACAAAGGACACGCAGATGATCCGCCGCCTTCTTTCCGCTCTAGCTCTGGCCTTCATTCCCATGATCAGCGCGCAATCGGCTCACGCCGCCAAGCCGGAAGTCTATACAGCCTTCGCCAGCGACGTGGCCGTGGGCGGTTACGACGCCGTCGCCTACTTCAAGACCAGCGCGCCGGTCGAAGGCTCGAAGCAGTTCGAGTATGACTACAAGGGCGTGAAGTGGCGCTTCGCCAGCGCCGAAAATCTCGCAATCTTCAAAGCCGGCCCCGAGAAATACACGCCGCAATATGGCGGCTATTGCGCCTGGGCCGCATCACAAGGCTACACCGCCAAGGGTGACCCGAAATATTGGCGGATTGTCGATGGCAAGCTCTACCTGAACTACAATGCCGACATCCAGAAGAAGTGGGAGAAAGACATCCCCACGCTCATCGCCAGGGGCGATGCGAACTGGCCGAAGGTGCTCGAGAAGTAGGTCTGCCGCCGCAACCCGGTCAGTAGTGGTCCGTGAAGGGTCCAAGCCTGCAGCTGTAGCCTTCGGGCGGCGGCGCAAGCCTGAACGTCTTCGGATCCGATCCCTTGGGATGCGAGGCCATCGTCTTCAGCGCCCATTCGTTGAACGCCTGCGTGTTCACCTGCGGCCACATGTGCCCATGCGTCGCCGAGCACGCGACGTGCACGACATTCGGCATTGAACTGAAATAGTTGGAGCCCGCCTGGGTTGATGGCCGGTAGTCCGCGCACAATCCGGTCGGCGGCCCGCAATCCCAGAGATCCTTCTCACCGCCCCACACGGTAATGACGATCAACGGATCCAGTTTTGCCTTCAGGGGCGCAGGTCCCACCCGGCCTTGATGAATCCTTGTTGGCGCATCGATCACCGCCTGCCGTGATTCATTGAACGACAGCGGCGTGCCGTCGTCCTTCGTCACATACCACTCGCCCGAGATCGGCATGCCGCCAGCCCAGAATGACGAATTGAATGTCAGCGCGCGGTTGGTCACCGTACCGCCAGCCGAAATTCCGCCGACATAGAGGCGCCTGGCGTCCAGCGGAAACTTCGTCCCGACACACCGCACCATCGCCTCGAAGAATCGGGAATCCGCACCCGCGTCGTTCTTCCATGTGTCCCCGGACGCATTCCCGGCACGTCCGTCATTCCACGGCTTCCAGTTCCAGCCATTGGATCCAGGGCCGTCGCATTGTCCGCGCCCGACATTCGGATCCTGCTCGGCGCACTGGCGCACCGGCCCGATCACCGTGAACCCCTTGTCCGCCAACAGCGCATTGGCGCCCGATCGCGCGACAGTCAGGTTTGCGTTCGTCGACTCGACCGTCCCCGTCAGCGGAACCCAGACCGGCGCTGCGCCGGCGACGCCCTTGGCCGGGCTCACCACAAAGGCGCGCATCAGCCCCTCATGCGGGAAACCGGTGTTGAGCCCTTCCTTGACCTCGAACCCGGATGGGCAGCTCCATTGCGCAGCGGAGGTATCGGCTTCCTGCCCCGGCGCCACGGCGCAGGCTGAAAGGCCAAGCGCCAGCAGGGAAAGGCGCAAGCCATCCTTCATCCACGCCATTCGCGTCTCCCTCAGGTTTCGCCGCCATCAGCCCGGCGGCCTGTCCGCCAGTGGCGCCAGAACCGACATACGCCACGGCAGCCGCAGCGGTCGAGGCGACCACGGCTCACCCTATGTCCGGAAAATGGAAATGCCGAGGGAAAGCTAGGCGCCAGCGCCCGCGAATTCGCCGCTGAATACATGCCCGCTCGCACGCACCGGAACCTGCCCGTTCACGGTGGCCGACACGGCCCACAGCCCGTCGAACACCAGGCGCAGACCGCGCCAGTCGGCCCTCGGGAGCGCCTTGAAGAAACGACCTTCGCCGCCAATGCGCGCCGAACCCCTGGCGAGCGCATCGCCAAACCAGCTCAGCCCGCCAAAGATCACCTGCTCACGCAGCATCGCGTGCATGTCGGAGGCGGCAACGCGAACGTCGAAATCGACTGCCAGCGCCGCCAGCGTCGCGGGCGAAGCGTGAGAGGTCAGCAAAACCTGCGGACGAACCCGCTTCGCCTGAAACGCCTTGCGATTGTCCAGTAGCGCCGCGATCACCGCCGAGTCGGCATTGCGCGCAACCACCGCTGGCGCGCCTGCCTCTTGCGTCTCAAGCACGGTCAGGATTTCGCTGGCCAGTCTGGCCGCAACCGGGGTCGAACTGGCGTCTGCACGGGGCATCTGGCGTCTCCAAGCCATTCCCGTGCAGGCTGGTCCCGAGGTCTTACCCGGCCCTTAACAAACGGCGCTCGGCTGCAGTTTCGCGATCGCCTCAGCTTCCACGCGCAACGCTTTGAAATTGCAGGCTGTTGAACACGCCAGCGCTCACCTTGAAGAAGCGATAGTGCAGCCGCGCCTGCGCCGCATAAGGGTCGGCGAATACCGCCGCCCCGACGCTTCGGACCCAGCGACCGGTTTTGAGCAGCCAGTCCGGCGCTGCTGATTTCTGGTCCTCGTCCATGTCTTCGGGCAGCGGCGAAGGCGGCCCCGGCATCGCCAGCACGGCGCCCGCGCCACGCTGGTTGTGGCGCAGGCGCTCCAGAATTTTTCGCACGAACGGGTTGGCCGGCGTCACTTCGCGCGCCAGCCGCGCCGCCGTCAGCAGCGCCGCAAGGTTGCCCACCGCGAACGCCGAGGCCTGCGCCGAACTGTATTCTGGCTCCGCCTCCGGCTGGTTGGGCGCCACCAGATAGTCCTCGCCAAACACCACCACGTGATAGGGGCCCATCTGCCCCTCAAGCCCGTTGGACGGGTCCCTCAGCTTTTCCAGCACATCCAGCAACGCCGCGTTTGCCGGGTCCTGCGCTTCCAGAACCGTCTGGCGCCCCTGCGCGTTGTGGTCGCGCCGCTTTCCGAGGCCCACCACCGCAATACCCACGTCAATGAACAGCGCGAGGAAGAACGCAAACCATTGCGTCCCGGTGATCACGCCCGGCGCCGTCTGTCCGATCGTCTCCAGCTGGCGCACGACACTGCTCGCATCCGCCGGCGTGTCCGCCACGTCCTGACGCGCCGTCTCGGTCGAGACCTCATCCTGCGGCATGCCGAATATCATCGCCTGCCCGGTGTTGAGGAAGAGCTGGAACGCATACATCGTCGCGCGCCCCTCCTCGATCAGCGGGATGCGCGCCTGCGAGAAATCCGGCGATGCGCCGACCTGCCTGATCGACGTGATGGCCGACAACAGAGTCGTCTCAAGATCGGAGTCCGGGCACGAATAGGTGCGGCCGGCTTCCTGAAAACCGTCGCGACTGATCGCCAGCCGCCTTTCGAACTCGCCCTGATAATCGAGGAAGCGCTGGTCCATCCGCGCCTGGTTCAGCTTGTTGCCGACAGACGTGATCGCCTGGTTGATCGAGGCGATTGTCGCGCTGCGTCCCGCCGTCTCGGCTTCACGAAACGCCTCGGTGCTCACCGCCTTGATGGAGGTCTCAAGCGTCGAAAGATCGCTCGCCACCCCGATCGCCAGCGCGCCGATATACTTTGAAGCTCCATCAAACGTCTCGGCATCGCGCTCCCGCAGCCGCGCCCGCGGACCCCGGTTCGGTCCCGATGCATCGCCGCACGTCCCGCCCGCCGTCGCCTCCGTCTGCGACCTCGCCCGCGACAGTTCGGCCAGCGCCATCAGGCTGCGCTGCAACGAGGACAGATTGGCGTTGGCGTCGTTCGCCACCTTTGCGATCACATCCGCGCTGCGTTGGGTCTCTGCAGCCGTGCGCTCACGCGCATAGAACGTCGTCCACCAGAAGCTGAATGCGAACGCCACCGAAATCGTCGCGGTGAGAATGTAGAGCACCAGCGCCGCGATCCGCGCGCCTGTCCCTTCAAACGACCGCCACACCGTCACCGTGTAGTTCATCAGCAGGAACAGCATCCCCGCCACCAGCAGAGTGATGGAGATGGTGATCAGCCCCGCGCGCGGGTTGCTGTAGGTGACGATGTCGTTGAGACCGTGCCAGGTCGTATAGAACGCGGTCGGCAGCAGGAACCAGTAGGTGACCCGCCGCACGAATTCCATGTGGCCAACTTTGGCGCGCAGATCGCCCATGCGCATGGAAAAGCCGCCAGCAAGGCCAGACACCCCGGCGCCAATCTGCGACCACACACTCTGTTTTACGGCCATTCGAGCGATGTCCTGTGGGGAGGCGGCGTGCGTCTAGTGGTTTCCCGATGGGTCAACAGCCGGCTTGGCGCCGGCTGATTCCTGCAGGTTGGGAGATGATTGCGGCGGCGATACGGTCAGATCCTCAAGCATGGCGTCGACGATTCCCGCCGCACTGCCAGCGTTGAGATTGCCCAGATGGAACGGGCGGTCAGGCTGTCCGGTGCCAGCCAGGACGACGTAGGAGAACGCCCGTCCATCAGCGAGAACCACACCGCCCGCGATCCAGATATCCACGGTTTCGCCCTTGCCGTTTGCTCGCGTGCCCGATTTGGCGATGTGCAGCTGTACCTTCCTCGCTCCCTGTGGACACCACTCTGACAGCGCCCGCAGCGTCCCCCCCTTGCACACCGGCGCAGACAACGTCGAAGCCACGAAGTTCGTCATCTGCGCCCGCGAGGGACCGCCCGCATGCTCCAGCAGCTCCGCGGGAACAATCGGCATATCCACCAGGTCGGGCGAGGGCCGGTCAGACGCCTTGGCCCGCCCGACATCGAACAGGTCGTAACTGGCGATCAGCGTGGGCATGTAGACAGGCTCATCGAACCTGCCCCGCGCCACCGCCAGCGCGAACGCGACCAGCCGGTGAATCTCGCGCGGCGAGGCCTGCATATACCCCCGGCTCACCGCCGTTGGCAGCGACGTGTCTGCATCTGCTCGCGTGATCCCGAACGCCGCCATCAGCTGCAGCATCCGCCTGGGATCGACGCCCGCCAGCACCGCCTCCACCGCCCTGTTGTCCGACTTGCCAAACGCCGCAACCGTCGCGGCAAGCGGCGCTGCGCCATCATCCGCCAACGCCAGCGCCCCCAGTATCTTCCCGATCGACGCCATCTCGCGACCCTGGCGCGGGTAAGGCGTCGTCCGTTCCCCGAACGGGCACCTCCCGCCGCCTTGCTTGACGCCCGGCGCACATGCTCGCTTCAGGTCTTCAACCTTTGCCCCCGCCGCCGCGCCTGGATAACGCGCCGATCCGCCTTCATAGCGCGAAATCGCAAGCCCGGCGCCATCAGTGCGCGCCATGCCGCCTTCATGGAAGCGAACGATCTTTCCCTGATCATCGGCGACAACAGCCAGATAGCCCATCGCATCCGCGCTTGACGGGCTCAGCAGCCAGCCTGTCAGATTGGTCTTTTCAAAAGCACCCCAGGCATCGCCCATCGTCTTCTGGAACCGCAGGTCGGCGGGCGAATCCAGCGTCAACTGCAGTCGCCGCACCTGGTCGCGCCAGTTCCGTCCAAAGCGATCCGTCAGCAGGTCGGCCACAAACCGCCGGTGCGGCCGCGGCAGCGTCAGGCGCAGACGCGCATAGGGATGCTCCAGCCGCACCGCGAACCCATCTGTCGGTTTCTGTCTCGCCAACTCGGCCGCAGCGCTCAATAGCGCCGCATCAATCGCGATCCTCGGCGGATGCGCCCGCATCGCATCGATTTCTGCCTTTGCCATCGCCCGATCCTTCGCAGGCAACACGCGCGACTTTGGCTCGACGCACACGGCGGCCCGGTCAGCGACGGACTTCCACCGCGCCAGTTGCCGTCCCGCGCGGCGCACGCCCGGGTCATCGGCCTCGCCGACAGCTTCCCGGTAGGGCACCAGCGGCAGTTGATACGCCGCCGCCAGCATCAGCTGCTGCGCCGGAGAGAGATCCGCGGCTGCCTTTGCGAACAGGAGACGACCCGCTGACTGCACGCCATAGACATCAGGAATGATATCCGCCGCCCCGCCGCCCAGATTGGTCAGCAACACCACATGTTGCGCGGCCCACGCTTTCAGCGCACCGCGCCCCGGCGTCTGGCCGAGATGGCGCCACAGCGTCGGCGCCTCCTCCCACTCCTTCATCTTGCGCCACACCTTGCGCTGCAACGGCTCGCGCGAATCCGGCAGGCTCTTGCGCATGTGCCGCGAGATCATCATCGGTATGGTCGATCCGCCATCGCCGTTGAACGGGATCTTGAACGCTGTCCAGAAATCGATACCCGCCGGATTGCGCCACGTTCCCATCATCCGGTCTTCCAGGTGCACCAGACATTTCCAGAAGTATGGCGGCGTCTCCTCCGGCAAGACATGGATTGTCTTGTGGTCCGGCCGGATGTCATAGGCCTCGATCTTGGCGAGGGTCTCCGGCGTCGCGTTGGCGATATCCTCCGGCTCGACATAGTCGAACTTGGGATCGGCCTTGTAGTGGATCATTCCAAGATAGCGCTCGCCGCTGTCGACCACCTCGACGCCCATGCTGCGTTCGTCAGCATAGGTCACGCGGTCCAGCACCTTGCGGTCCGCCACCCATGGCGACAGCATGACCGACCAGACGAACACCCCGCCGGGGATCAGCACCACCAGCCAGAACACCACCCAGCGCAGCCGACGCATCGTGATCAGGGAATCTGCCGAGGGAGCCAGTACGGACGCCGCCAGCCGGCCTATCCCCTGCCCAACCCCGCCCGCCGCCGCGCGAACCCGCTGAAACAACACCGCCGCCCCTGCCAACCCGGTCCTTTAGGCTCACCCTGTATCGGTCAGGGCCGCCAGCCAGTGGCTTGGTGCAGCATGCAGGCGGATTTGGGGCCAAGTCGTCCGCGGTCAGTCGCCCGTGAAAGCCGCCAGCTCATGGCTGTCGTGCGAGCAGAAGATGTTCACCTCGCCGCCATGCGCCCGCTTCAGGTCGACCAGCCGCGCCTGATTGCTCCGACGCGCCTTGCGGTCGACTTCCATCACGCTCTGATAACCGATCAGGCCCGGCGTGCAGCGCGGCCGCGCCACATCCATTTCGGTATGATGAAAATACGCGTCCCCCGCATTCAGCATCCAACCCTCGCCCGTCTGCACCGCAACTCCGGCATGCCCGAACGTATGGCCGCCCAGCGGGATCATCAGGATCTCCGGCGGCAACCCGTGCAGGCTCCGCACCGCGTCGAACCCGAACCACGGCTGGCCGCCCGTCGCATAGGTCCGCCAGTCGCGCACATCGTCCCACTGCTGCGGACGATAGCGCTGATGCGCGATGAAGCCACGCCGCTTATGCTCGGCTGTGTCCCGCTCCAGCTCCATCACGTGCACCCGCGCTTCGGGAAAATCCTCCAGCCCGCCCGCGTGATCGAAATCCAGATGCGTCAGAACAATGTGCCGCACATCGCGCGCCGAGAACCCCAGCCGCTCGACCTGCCGCAGCGCGGTGTCCTCTTCGTGCAACCGATAGTTCAGCACAGCGCGCCAAATACGGCTCAGCCTCGGGTGCGGATGCTGCACATCCTGCAGGCCATAGCCGGTGTCCACCAGCACCAGCCCCCGATCCGTCTCGATCAGCAGGCAGTGTGTCACCAGTTTCGCCAGCACGCCCTGGCTGTGTCCGTCGAAGAACGCCCCGCCCACCGGACAATGCGTGCCGCAATTCAGGTGATGGATGCGCATGGGGCGCCTGTCAGGCCGGCCTGGCGTTCGCCTCGGCCCAGCTCAGCGCATAATCCGCCACCTCTTCCCAACCGGGATCCATGCACGTCCAGTGCGAGCGTTCCGGGAAAACCTTGAGCTCTGTCTTCGAGGGCGCGCGCGTCTGCTTCCTGAAGATGCCTTCGGTCATGCTGGCGTCGGCAATCAGGTCCTTGCCGCCTGCAATCAACAGAAGAGGCGCCCGTTTCGGATTGGTCCAGTTGATCGGCAGCGCCCCGATCACGCCATTCCAGTAGACCTTGCCCGGCGTCGGCACGATGTAGCGATCATACTGCGCTTCGCTCTCGGCAGCCGGCGCCGTCTGCGCAAACCGCGTTGCGAAGAATTTCTTCGACATCACCTTGGCCTTGCTGCCGCTGAAGATGTCAGCGAAGATCGGGAACGCCGAAAGGACAGCCTGCGGCCCCAGCGGCACCCCCGGCGTCGGCGCCGGATCGATGGCGACGCCTGCAACACCGAGCCCGCGATCCAGCAGATGCTGCGTGAACACGCCGCCCAGCGAATGCCCGATCAGGATTGGCGCCTCGGGCAGCGCGCGGATGATCCTTTCATAGTGCTCGATTATCTGCCGCTGCCCCAGGTGCGCCAGTTCCTTGCGCGGCGAGGCGCGCAGCTCCGCGGGCGGGCGATCATCATACGGCCAGTCGGGCGCGACGACCTTGTAGCCCCTGGCCTCATACCGCGTCTTCCAGCTGGCCCAGCTGGCGCTGTTCAGCCACGCGCCGTGGATCAGAACGATCGTTTTCGTCATGGCCTTATCCCCCTCGATGATTTCGACATGACCGGCGGTGAAAAGACCGCGATCTCCCATCCGCCGAAGTTTGCCACCGGTGCATCGCGCCGCAACGGGGCTCACCGATTTGTTCCCGAACGGTACGCTCGAAATCCACCCTTGGACGCAGCGGCGGGCGCCTGCGCTCAAAAAATTTCCGTCCTGCCTCGCCTTGGCCCCATTGCGCACAAATATGAGGGATGGTGGGCGGACGCTGAACGGAGATGCGCCATGCGCGGCTGGCTGCTCTTCCACAACCCGCTGGACGAAGCTGTGCCTGAAGCCTGGGAGATCGGGCGTTTCCTGGAGGCGGGCCGCGCCCGTGGCGTGGACCTCAGCGTGCTGCACCCTCGCGATTTCGAACTGATCGTGGAGACCGAGCGCGACTGGCGCGCCGAGTATGACGGCAAGAAATTGCCCCGGCCCGATTTCATCATCCCGCGCACCGGCTCGGAAACCAGCTACTTCACCCTTGCCGTGCTCCGCCTGTTCGAACGGCAGGGCGTCACGATGATCAACAATTCCACTGCCGTCGAATCCTGCGCCGACAAGCTGGAAACGCTCCAGCTCCTGGCCGCCGCCGGTCTCGCCATCCCGCGCACCATCCTCGCCAAATTCCCGGTCGATGTGGACCTGATAGAACGCGAGCTCGGCTTTCCCGTTGTCGTGAAAACGCTGCGCTCCACCCGCGGCGCTGGCGTCCTGCTCTGCCAGAACCGCGAACAGTTCGACGATCTCGCCAATCTGCTGGGCGACGCCAACCCCGGCTCGGACTTCATCTTCCAGCAGTATATCCGCACCAGTCACGGTCGCGACGTGCGCCTGCTGGTGATCGATGGCCAGGTCGCCGCCGCGATGGAGCGCCGCGCTGCGAATGGCGGCTTCAAGTCCAACATTTCTCTTGGCGGCAAGGGCGAAAAAATCGACCCGCCGCCCGAAATGGCCCAACTCGCCATCGACACCGCCAAAGCTCTCGGTCTCGACGTCGCCGGCGTCGACATCCTGTTCGACGAGGCCGGTTACCGCATCTGCGAGGCCAATTCCTCGCCCGGCTTCATGGGTCTTGAAGGCGCCTGCAGCATAAGCGTGCCCGACCTGGTGCTGGATGCCGTTGCCCGCCGCCTTGCCCCGCCCGATTGCCCGCGCCGGTCGCTCCTGACGCGCCTCTTGCGACGCCCGCCCGCGTCCACGGCAAAACCCGTCGCGTCCGCTGCACCGCCTGCCCCGATCCCCGCGCGCGCCGGATCGAAGCAGAAACGCCCCCGCCTCGAACAGCTCTGGTAAAGCTTCGCCACACTTGCCGAACGCGCCGCCGCCTGCTTGCCTCCCGGCATGACTGCACCTGAACACCTGCCTGTGATCGACATCGCACCGCTGCTCGCTGGCGATCGCGCAGCGGCGCCCGCCATCGCCCGCCAGATCGAACAGGCCTGCCGCTCGCTCGGCTTCTTCTACCTCACCGGCCACGCCATCACGCCCGCGAACATGACTGCGCTCGACCGCGCCAGCCGCCGCTTCTTCGCCCTGCCGGAGGCGGAAAAGCTCGCCATCGCCATGTCCAGGGGCGGGCGCGCCTGGCGCGGCTATTTCCCCGTCGGCGGCGAACTCACCTCCGGCAGGCCAGACCTCAAGGAGGGGCTCTATTTCGGCGAGGGGCTCGGCCCGGATGATCCGCGCGTACAGGCCGGCCTGCCGCTCCACGGCGCCAACCTCTTCCCGCCGCAGGTCCCGGAGCTTGAGCCCGCTGTCACCCGGTTCATGGCCTCGGCTGCGCTCACCGCCCACGCCATCATGGAAGGCGTCGCCCTCAGCCTTGGCCTCCCGGCCACCTGGTTCCGGCAGCACTACACCGCCAACCCCACCACGCTTTTCCGCATCTTCAGTTACCCTGCCGCCCCGCCCGAGACCGAGTTGTGGGGCGTCGGCGAACATACCGACTACGGCTTGCTCACCCTGCTGGCGCAGGACGATGCCGGCGGCCTCCTCGTGCGCACGCCCGATGGCTGGATCGATGCGCCGCCAATCGAAGGCGCGCTCATCTGCAATATTGGCGACATGCTGGACCGGCTCACCGGCGGCTGGTTCAAGTCCACGCCCCACCGCGTCCGCAACACCAGCGGCCGCACGCGGCTTTCATTCCCGTTCTTCTTCGATCCCGCCTTCGACGCCGAGATCGTGCCCCTGCCGACGGCCACAGCACACGACGACAGCGCCCAGCGCTGGGACAACGCGAACCTCCACGCCTTCACCGGGACCTACGGCGACTACCTGCTGGGCAAGGTCTCAAAAGTCTTCCCGGACCTTGCCGCGAAAGTCACCTGAGGCGTCAGCCGAGAGGAAGCCTCAGCGTGTCCCCACCGTCGCATTGCGGAACAGGTCCTTCACCTCGCGCGGCTGCGAGCGCCAGTATTGCGGCGCGCCATCCACGCTCGCGCCTAGTTCCGCTGCGGCATGCCAGGGCCAGCGCGGATCATAGAGCAGTCCCCGCGCCAGCGCGACCAGATCAGCCTTGCCGCTGGTCACCAGCTCTTCCGCCTGCCTCGCCTCGGTAATCAGTCCCACAGCAATGGTCGGCAGGCCGGTCGCCTCCTTCACCGCTGTCGCGAACGGAACCTGATAGCCAGACCCCAGCACGATCTTCTGATGCGGCGACAATCCGCCCGACGACACATCGATCCAGTCGACGCCGCGTTTCTGCAACGCCTTCGCGAACACGAGTGTCTGCTCCAGATCCCAGCCGCCTTCCACCCAGTCAGTCGCCGACAGTCTCAGCCCCACCGGCTTGCCGGCCGGGAAAGCTGCACGCACCGCATCGAACACTTCCAGCGGAAACCGCATCCGGTTCTCCAGCGACCCGCCATACGCATCGGACCGCGTGTTCGACAGCGGCGAGAGAAACTCATGCAGCAGATAGCCATGCGCCGCGTGCACCTCGATCGCGTCGATGCCCAACCGGTCAGCCCGCTTTGCCGCAGCGACAAACGCCGCGCGCACGCGCGCGAGTCCCGCCGCATCCAGCGCCACCGGCGCCGCCTCGCCATCCTTGTAGGCCACGGCCGATGGCGCATGCGCCGCCCAACCGCCTTCGCTCAGCGGCACAAGCTGCCCGCCCTCCCACGGCACATGGCTCGAGGCCTTGCGCCCCGCATGCGCCAGCTGGATCGCCACCGCGGTGCTGGAGTGTTTCCTGATCGCCGCAAGAACCGGCTTCAGCGCTGCTTCCGTTGCATCATCCCACAGCCCCAGGTCCGCCGCCGTGATCCGCCCCTCGGGCTCCACCGCCGAGGCCTCGATCACCAGCATGCCCGCGCCCGACAGCGCGAGGCCGCCGAGATGGACCATGTGCCAGTCCGTCGCCCGCCCGTCCTCCGCCGAATACTGACACATCGGCGACACCACGATCCGGTTCGCCAAAGTCAGCCCGCGAAGGGTATAGGGAGAGAACAGCGCGCTCATGAAGACTTCCCGTCAGGTAATCAGGCCGCAAATGACAGCGGCGCCAGATATTGGAAGCCCCACCCTGCAGGTTGAGCCGCGATCCGTCATCAGGGTTGTTAGATGCGCTAAACGTCGGCCTGCCAGCCGATCCGAAAGCAGGCATCAGGATGGCACATACGCGCCGCCATTGGCGTGGATGACCTGCCCCTGCACGAACTCCGCTGCCGGGCTCAACAGGAATTCGACAACGCCGGTGTAATCGCTGTCGCGGCTCAGGCGGCCCGAAGGGTTGGACTTTCCGGCCCGCTCCAGCACGCGCGCCGCCGCGTCTTCGCCGCCCACCATTGCAGCCACCGATGTGGTCGCAATCAAGCCGGGCGCCACTGCATTGATGCGTATGCCTCGCGGCGCAAGCTCCGCCACCAGATAGCGGACCAGACTCTCGGCAAGCGCCTTACCTGCGCCAAGGGCCGCGTAGTTTGCCTGTGGCGCACGTGCGCCTGCGCTCGATATGAACACGATGCTGCTTCCCTTTGTCAGAAGCGGAAGCGCCTTCTGGACGAGGTACAGAAGCGAGAGGCCATTGACCTGGATGGCTTGCGTGAACTTGCCGAGATCCGCCTCCAGCAGCGACGTGGGATAGATCATGGCGGCGCTGTGAACGACATGAACCACGCCGCCGTCGGATGCGGCAGTTGCAGCATCAACCAGCTGGGACGCGCCATCCGCTGAACCAACATCAACGCGGATGGTCGTCACCTTCGCGCCAGTGTGCGCCAGTTGCGATCGCGCAGCCGCGGCGGCGGATTCATCGGAGCGGTAAGCCAGCACCAGCGGCTCGCCGACGCGCGCCAGGCGCTCGGCTATGGCCAATCCAATACCCTTGGTGCCGCCGGTCACGATGATCGTCATGCCATTTTTCCTTCTCGCGCCCGGATCGACGTTGCCCAACCAGCCTCGAAGGTTTGTTCGCGCCCACAGCGTGGCGAAGAGGAAGGGACACTGACCAACCCTTCTGAATAGCCCAGAAATTACGGTTACTTGTTGATTTTACGCCGCTATTTCTCTCGCTTCGTCACACGGCGCGTCACACAACGCAATGAAAAACGAGGGCACGACACCATCCTGAGAAACGGTGCTTACCACTTCAGGAAGCGTGTCCCACCGTCCTGGAAGAAGAGGCGTCGGACGCTCGGCTGATCGAGTCTCTGGGTGGAGCGTGACACTCTGCCGTGAGGCTGGTCAGTCTTTCATGGGCGCTCGGTCAGTACGTCGAGCGGCAGAACGACGCTCTGAAGGCGACGATCCCGCTGGTCGGTCCGTCAGGCCGGACTTCGCCGCTATCGGTCATTGAGCCATACAAGCGCGTCCTCGCATTGACAGTAAGGCATTAGTGCCTTACATTTCCTTCATGAGCACGCTTACAGTTACCGCAAAGGGTCAGGTCACGCTCCGCAAGGACGTCTTGGAGCACCTCGGCGTGGGTCCTGGCGAGCAAATCGACGTCACCAAGCTTCCGGACGGTAGGATCGAGGTCCGCGCCGCTCCGACAGGTGATATCTCAGCCCTGTTTGGCACGCTCAAGAGGAAAGGCGGCCCTTCTCTCTCTGTCGATGAGATGAATGAAATCACGCAACAGGGCTGGTCCGGCAAAGTTGGCAGGAAGAAATGAGGATCACCGCCGACACCAATGTGCTCGTTCGGGCAATCGTCGCCGACGATCCCAAGCAAGCGCGCCTTGCGCAATCGGCCCTCGAAAAGGCGGCTCTCATAGCCATTACGCCAACTACGCTATGCGAGTTCGTCTGGGTGTTGTCTCGGGGATACGACATCCCACTCGCAGAGATCGCCACAGCGATCCGGCGCCTAATTGCCAGCGCAAACGTCGAAGTCAACCGCCCCGCGGTCGAGTCCGGACTTGCGTTGCTAAGTCAGGGCGGGGACTTCGCTGACGGCATCATCGCTTTCGAAGGCGCCAGCCTTGGCGCCACAACGTTCGCCTCCTTCGACAAAGACGCGGTAAAGCGACTCAAAAAGCTGGGGCACGACAGCGTGCTTCTTGCCTGAGAGAAACAGCGCCTCTCCAGTCGCGCCGCTACCTCAGCAGCAGGCTGGGCTCGTGCGTTGTGCTGTCGGCTGAACAGCGCGGCCTATTCGAACGCCGCATAGGGCCAGCCCCCGCCATCCAGGAGATCTTTCGAGGGCCGGCGCGCTCCAATCAAGACGTTCCCGCTCTGAGCGTCAGTTCGGCTGATGATCGCCGAACCCAGACGTTCGGGAAAACTCATCCGCGCGCCCGTCTGGCAGATAGATCGCGAACACTGCAATAGTTCGAGCCTGGTACGGGACCAGATCCATGAAAAGTGCATCCACTAGCGTGGAGGCCGGACTCTGCGAAGAATTGGCCACATCACCGATGGACGGATCCACTGCGCGAATGTCAAAGGAGCAACGGCCTCGCTAAAAGCGCGCCAGTCGAGTCGCTGTTCCTTCCTGCCATACAAGTCTGGCCACATGACGTGGATTGGAACCACCACGACGGACAATCCAAGAGCGATATAAACGACAACCCACAACTGGCTGAATGCCTGCACATTTTTGGGGTCAGCCCAGAAGGCCGGCGAAATGGCTCCGGCGACCCAAATCGGAATGCTTGGGATAACTGCAATCACCAGCCAAATCGTCACCAGCAACAAGACGCGTTCAGTCACAACCCATGTGTAGGCTTTTCTGGCTGTCATCGTTTTCACCTAATCGCGTGGCGGTCTTTGGCCATCTCCGAGACACTGCAACACGTTCGATATCGCGGCATCAATGGCTGGAGCTATGCCTTCCCGAGAAGGTCCGGCATCTGGCCCATGAATTTACGGACGCAAGGCAAGATCGACTCCGCCATCAGCTCGACCGCTTCCGCAAATGGAATCCTCGAAGGCCTGCTCCGATCAAAAAGAAAACGATCCACGCGAGCGCAACTATTGTGACGATCGCGTCTTCCCCGGCGTTTTCGTAGACTCCTCCCGGTAGAAGGCGCCAAGCCAACCACAGGGCCGCGCAACATGCCGAGATGATCGCCGTAAATGCCGCGCCACGTTTGAATGGAGCTCCGCATCCATAGGCTAGCCAAAGCAGTGGCAACCAAAAAATCACCCCCAGGCCGGAGAAAGCGAGGACGAGATCAGGTACTATTGGTCCGAGAAATGTCGCCAGCACAGCCCAAGTCAGGCAAAGCCCTGCAAGCAGAACCTCGAACCATTTTGTGTAAGTCATCGGCTGGGCTCCACTCCGATTGTCAGCGCTAGCGAAGCAGACTCAACACACGGCTTGAATGGCAGAAATGGTGCAAGCTGAGCCGTCTGACAATTACCCCCCGCGCGTCCGGATCTCGCCGAACTCCGCCGTTCACCAAGTTACGCAATTGCTGGTCGATCCTCGATCACATAGTTGAAGATACTGAGTCCCCTCATCGCACGCCGGCACGCATCGACTCCCTGCAAGACGTGCTCAAGGTCAGTCATCGTGTAAGAGACAAACTGCCCGGTAGGCTCTTCAAATCCACCAACCTCGCATTTGATGCACACGTCTGCTGCAAGGTCTGGATGCGCATGGAAACTGACAAGTCCATGTACGATGAGGTTCCGCACGTCGCGGAGGTATAACGCCTGCCGACAGACGCTGGCTGCAATGTCAGATTTGCCTGCGTTCTCTGGAAGCTGTGCGGCAAGGTCCGCCCAAATGTCGAGACGTTCCTTTAGGCCCCCGCGGATACGGACAGGCTCAACGTGGAGCCGGGCGCGGGCCTCCTGAATTGCTTTCGTCAGCGCGACCTCGAACAAGCTCCAATAGAGAACAAAGCTTCCAACCTTCGCCATGAGGTCGGCACCGGTCGGCGGAGTGGGTTGGTTCGACATTGGCCTTCGTACGCTGAACGTGGAGGGTACATTGTTGTCAAACCGCGCTCCCGATTTGTCCAGTTTGGGCCAGATCGCGCCGTTCTCATTCAGTCCGTGAAGCGGCTCGTTCTCGCCGAAACCAGACACTCATGTACCGCGGAGGAACACCACGCAGCAGCCCATGAGCGCCATCACCGCCCAAACGCCGAATTGCGCAATATTGTTGGTTCGAAAGCTCCAGAAACTGTTTCTGCTTTCAACCGGAACGCGCTTTGCCGCATCCCAACTGACCCAGGTCCAAAGGGCGACCCACAACGTCACAAGAAACCCAAAGCGTGGCAGCGAGTGCAGGTCGATAACGTGGCCATTGTTGGACCTCAGGTCCAAAAGGTATGCGATGGAGAAGGTGCCTCCGAGGAGCAACAACTGCAGTGTGAACCATATCGCGGCGTAGCGAGCTGGGGTCATGCTATTTGTTCGCCTCTCTGCACGGGCGGCAATATCTTTGTACCGCGTCCGCGACTGCCAAACGAAATAGGGGCAGAGACGACCGCCACGACCGGCACGACCGGCAACATCTCGCCGTAAGCGGCCGCCTGCTCGTTCGATCAGTCGATTGGATGTGCAGTCAGCCATGCCCTCGCATCGGCATCCTCAGCGGCTGCTTTTTGATACCAAATACGGGCCTGCTTAAGGTCGCGGGGAACGCCTTTGCCGCATTCGAACTGGCGGGCAACATGATATTCCGCGCGGTGATATCCTTGGGCAGCGGCTCTTTGATACCAATTCATGGCCTCCGCAAAATCCTGCGCGACACCTTGGCCGTTTTCAAAAGCCAATCCAAGGTTCACTTCAGCACCCGGATTTCCTTGCTCTGCCGCCTTTCGGTACCAGGCCAACGCTTGGGCAAAATCCTGTTCGACCCCGTTGCCAAGCTCGTACATGAACCCAAGATTGTTTTGAGCACTCGCGTTTCCTTGGGTGGCGGCGCGCTTATACCATACCAATGCCTGCGCGCTGTCCTTCTTAGTGCCGTGTCCGACGTCGTATGCATAACCGACAAAGTTTTGCGCGTCCGGGAAGCCTTTTTCGGCGGCGGCGAGGTACCACGAAAAGGCCGTGGCGGGATTCTGAGAGACGCCGCAGCCGCCATCGTACATATACCCGAGATCGGTCATGGCGCTCGCGCTTCCTTGCGCGGCCGCCTTCTCTAGCCAATCGACCGCTGCGCCGTAGTCAGGCTGCACGCCCCATCCAAAATAATAGGCTTTGCCAAGATATGTTTGCGCCTCGACGTCGCCGCTGCGCGCGGCAACACGATTACGTTCAAGGGCCGGAATCAGGTCAGCCGCGTTATTCGCTGCATAGTCACCAGCAAATTCTTTGGCCGACGCGGGGCCGCAGGGCGCTAGCGCAATCCCGGTACGGACTTCGGTTTTTACGCAGCCGGCAAGCAAGAAAGTCAAAGCGCAGACGCAGCAAAGCGCCGAAGACGCTGCGGTGATGATCGATCTTTCGTCGACGAGATTATCAGCAACCATAGAGGCACCCCCAAACGCTGACTTTACGTGTGAAGCGCGAACCCTAATGTCAGCTTATCTTCTACACTGAAAATGTAGCTTTGCCCGATCTTGCACAGGTTCTTGGCCCGCAGATGAGCGACCGCTTCGGGCCAGATCGCGCCCTTCTCATTCAATCCGTGAAGCGGCTCGATCTCGCCGAAAGCAGTCACTAGACCTCCACTCTCAACCAGCGAGTGAGTACCAGGCTCGCCGCCGGCATCGTTGTCGTCTGGCGACACGATACCGCCGGACTGGCGGGCGCGTGCTGCGGCCCGTCGCCTGACCGAGCAAAGACAGCTACCAGAGTCGCAAATTTCACGCACGGCACCTTTCAGAGTGCCTAGGATGGCATGTTTGACGCAGATCGTGGACCAGTGCAGGACCTGCGGTAGCAACGACGTCGAGGTGCGGAGCGACGAAGACATTTGCGTAGTCGGTATTGGGGCCAGGATTACGACAGCGGTTACGGCTGGATATCGATCGCCCTGCACTGGCTGACGGCGGCGGCGATCCTGTTTCTGCTGTTCGCCGGCGACTCGATCAGCGTTTCGGGCGCCGAAGCGCGTGATACGCATACCACGCTGGCAATCTGTGCGTGGGCGATCCTTGCAGCGAGAGTCGTTTGGCGCCTGCAGCAGGGGCATCCGCCGCGAGCCGAGAGCCAGGGGCGGATAGCGTTCTACGCGGGGGTGGGCGTCCATTACATACTGCTTTTGGCGATCGTGCTGATGCTGATGTCCGGCCCGCTTGCAGGCTGGTCGAGCGGCATAGGATTTCAGGTGTTTGAGATCCACCTAGAAGGGGCTGATCCTTCGTTGCCGCAGGTTCATGAATTGGCGCGCGGGCTGCACTTTTGGGGCGCCGTTTTGCTGACGGTCGGAACGGGTGTTCATGTGGCGGGCGTGCTGAAGCACATGTTCGTCGACCGCGATCAGACGCTTGACAGGATCATGGCTCCGCCCGAACGCCGCCGGGTTCCCTAGTCGGGTATCCAAGCCGGCCAGAGCTTGTTAGATACTAGGCTGAACCCTCGGTGATTGCAGGCGTTTTTGAACAATCCGAAAGTCACGCTCGCCGACGTTGCCGCCCGCGCCGGGATGTCCCAGGCGACGGCTTCGCGCGCATTGCGTGGACTGAACGTTCACAAGAAATACAAGGGCAAGGCCGAAGCCGCTGCAGTCGAACTTGGCTATGTGCTGAACGAAGCTGCGCGATCGCTTAGAAGCGTGAAGACCATGACGGTTGGCATGGTCTATCATGATCTCACAAGCATGCTCGGCATGGAGCTGCTCCGCTCGATGGCGGCGGGCCTCGACGAGATTGGCTACAGCCTTTTTGTGTCGACAGCGCAGGGCAAGAACGATCGTTTTGACCAGCTCGTCCATCGTCTACTGCAGCGCCGGGTCGACGCGCTGATATGCGTGCACGGCGATGGCACGGGCGACTGGCTCAAGCACTACAAGGAAGCCAACATTCCAGCGATCGCAATGATCACCAAGAAGGGAGGTTATTCCGGTCTGCCAATGGTGATGCCGACGGTGGCAGGAGCCGCGAAAGAATGTCTCGCGCGCCTCAAACAGCTCGGGCACCTGCACATCGCAATCATCAAGCTCGCAAACACTGTCGCACCGATTGATGACGTGCTTGGCGCCGCGAGAGCCAAACGCTTCAAGCTTACCGTTCAGGACGTCGAGCGCGCAGATTTCGACGGCAAGGCAATGCTGCGTACGCTGATGGCGCTATCGCCCCGACCTACCGCAATTGTCGCGTTGCAGGGCGAGGCTGTGAAACTGCTCGAGGCTGCGAGCAACCTGAAGATCAGGGTGCCAGGCGAACTTTCAATCGTCGCCATGCGCGATCGCAGCCAAGCGGCGGCGCAGACGTCGATTGCGCTATCTACGCTGAATCTCAATCCAAGAGCGATGGGCAGCGTTGCGGCCGACGCCCTGAAGCGCTGGTTGGTGGATGGAACGGCTTTGACCAGCGACACGTCTGTCGAGATCGGGTCGTGGGTCGAACGCGAGACCACCGGACCGTCACCGTTATAGCCTTGTTTCAGCGCGACATAGCGACCAACCCCGCCCACGTCTGAAATCGATTGCAAAAAACTAAGATCGATTGCAGTTTGACTGTCGATTGGGGATTTTGCGGTGCAATGGCGCCCGACAGTCAGGTGAATACCGCAAGCGCCACGGGCGCACGGAGCACGCTGATTGCCTCCCGATCGCAAGGAGGAGGAAGCTATGCGTCTGATGTTGGTATGCGCTGCATTTGCAGCAGGAATTGGAATGGTCGCAACGCCGGCATTGGCGCACCACGGGCTCGCTCAGCAGTTCGACCTGCAAAAGCGCGTCGTGCTGAAGGGCAAGATCGCCAAGGTCCACTGGCAGAACCCGCACATCTATTACTCGCTGGAAGTCATGGAGAACGGGAAGCCCCGTACCTACAACGTCGAGTCAGTGCCGGTGGCGATGGCGCGCGCCGGAGGCCTCACGGCGCAGAAGCTCCGCAATGACGGCAAGGAGGTGGAAGTCCATGTCCGCCCCGGCCTCAGGGATCCGAACGTCGTGTGGGGCCTCTATCTGAAATTTTCGGACGGATCGGTCGTCACGTTCGAAGGCTTCAAAGAATAGCCAGCAGGGAGGTCTAAATCATGAAAAACGCATTTCTGAAGGTTTGTTCGGTTGCCGCCCTTGTTGGGTTTGGCGCTTTCGTTTGCACGGCGTCCGCTTTGGCGCAAACGCCCACAACGCCGGCAGCCGTTTTGATCAAGCGCATGGCGGACGGCAAACCTGATCTCAACGGCGCCTGGACATTTCGCATTGCCAGCCCGCCTCGCCAGGACGCGCGTGGCATCTGCGCGGGCCCTGCTTGTAGCGCGGGGCCGAACCCGGGCGCGGGAGCCGAGGCTGCGGGACTTGATCCGGCTGCGGCGGCCGGACCCCGCGCGCAGTTCCCCAAATACAAGCCGGAACTGAAGGAGAAGGTCGAGCAGCTCAACAAGGAACAGGTCAACACCGACCCTGCCCTCCGCTGCCAGAACCCGGGTATTCCGCGCGTTGGCACACCGGACAAGATCCTCCAGTCGGCCAACCAGATCGTGTTCCTATACGAGGACCTGAATGGCTCGTTCTGGCGCATCATCCCGACCGATGGGCGCCCGCATCGTGAGGATGCCGAGGAAGGTCCCTTTGGCGACAGCGTCGGGCATTGGAAAGGCGACACGCTGGTCATCGAGACGACCGCGCTGGGCGAGGACACATGGCTGACCGACAACGGCGCTTTCCACACCTATAACCTGAAGACCGTTGAAGAGGTGACGCTCACGCCGACCGGCGGCCTCGACTACAAGCTGACGTCACACGATCCAGAGGTGCTGACCGAACCGTTCGTGAAACAGCGAACCCTTGTGCGGAACACGAAGGAACCGTTGCAGCCGCCGCCATGTGTCGAGCGCAGCATCGACAAGATGGTGGGCATCACCAGCTACCACCCCAACGCACGTTGGTAGGTCGCGCAGGCATCGTCGCGCCATCTGGTCCGGCTGGCGCGCGATGACCCCGTCATAGCGAGAGTTTCACCCCGTCATGGGCTTTCTCACCTGGCTCCAGGAAACGGATGTCGCGCTGTTTCTCGCGGAGGATCCGTACGCCTACCCGATCCTGCTGTGCCTGCATGCCGTGGGAATGGCAACGGTTGTCGGCCTCGTGTGGATGATGAGCGCGCGGGTGCTGGGCTATCCCCGGGGGCTATCGCCGCAGACGTTCGAACAGATGTCGCGGCTGGCGTTGTGGGGGTTCACGGTGAACGCCCTGTCCGGCCTTCTGATCTTCTCGACCGAAGCAACCCGCGTGATCGACAACGCGGAGTTCCTGATCAAGATGGGGGCAATCGTGTTGGGCGGCGTCACGGCCTGGTACATGCTGCGCGCCGTGCGCGCGCTCGATCCCGAAGCATCGCCGGACTTTCCGACGGGCTCCAAGGTGGTTGCGGTTCTCGCATCTTTCTTCTGGCTGATCGCGATCATATTCGGCCGGCAGATCGCCTACACGATCAAGCCCCCCTTCTAGGCGCACAGCATGGACCCCCTCCTTCGCTGGATCCGCGAAACACCAGTTGGCGTCGCCATGCGCGAGACGCCGGGAATATTCCCCGCAACCGAGATGGCTCACTTCATCGGGCTGTCGCTCCTGATAGGCGTGATGATCGTCGTCGATCTGCGCATTCTCGGCGTGTTCAAGCAGACGTCCTATGCGTCGGTGCTGAAACTGTTGCCGCTGGCGGTGGCGGGTTTCACGATCAACCTGATTTCCGGCGTGCTGTTCATCGCATGCAACCCGTTCTTGTACTTCACCAACCCGGCCTTCTTCGTGAAGCTCTTCGTGATCGGACTGGGTGGGCTGAACGCGCTGTGGTTCACGTTTGCCGAGCACAGGCAGATTGCCGGTTTGACCAATGACGTTGCTCCGCCGCTCCTGGCGCGCGTGATGGCTGGCGCGTCTCTGGGAATGTGGCTGATTGTCATCATGCTTGGACGGCTTCTTCCGACTTTTGCACCCGTGGCAGGCGGCTGATGCACGCAGTACGTCTTGGCTCATGAGGACCTTATGATGCGCAACCTCCTGAAACTCTCCGCGCTAACCGCACTCTTCGTCATGGCGGCACACGCGCAGCCGCCGCCTGCACAGCCGACGGCGCCGCCGCCACCGCTTTCCGGGGCGGTGCTCGAGGTTCAACAGGGGCAGATCCAGGGATTTGTGAAGGATAACGTCGCGGTGTTCCGCGGCCTGCCATATGCCGCACCGCCCGTCGGCGAGTTGCGCTGGAAGGAACCGCAGCCCGCCAAATCCTGGACCGGTGTGCGCGCCGCCAACACGCTTGGAGCGTCCTGCGCAGACGCCGAAGACTGTCTGTTCCTGAACATATTCACGCCGGCGGACGCAACGCCGGCTTCGCGGCTGCCGGTGTTTGTCTGGATTCATGGTGGAGGCTTCGCGGCCGGATCGGGCGCCGCAACAGACGGATCGAAATTCGCCAGAGCGGGCGTCATCGTCGTGTCGATCAACTATCGACTTGGCCGCGCGGGCTGGTTCGCCCACCCGGCGCTGACCGCCGAAAACAATGGCGGCCCTCTAGCCAATTACGGCAACATGGATCAGATCGGTGCGCTGAAATGGGTGCGCGACAACATCGATGCGTTTGGCGGAGACCCCGCCAGGGTGACCCTCGGCGGCTCATCGGCGGGTGCAATTTCGACTGCCCATCTGATGTTAGCGCCGCAGGCCAGGGGCCTGTTTTCGAAAGCCGTCTCGGAGTCCAGTTTCAACAGGCTGGAAACTGCGCCGATCCGTTCCGCTGCAGGCGCCAGCGCTGAAAGGTCGGGCCTTTCGTTTGCCGAGTCGGTCGGCATCCTGGGAACCGGACCTGAAGCGGCGAAAGCCCTGCGCGCGCTGACACTTGCGCAACTCAAGGCGCCGGCAGCTTCACAAAGTGCTGCCGACCGGCCGCGGCCG